>CETH01072699.1_pt1 | contig 28773 bp, 27 predicted proteins | sample 361461 | NCBI WGS metagenome assembly CETH01 (sample SAMEA2622695, study PRJEB7988) | marine metagenome | isolation source: saline water (ENVO:00002010), including
TTTTTTAAATGGCTAAACAAAAATTTCGTACAGAAGTTTCGCAATTATTGCAACTTATCATTCATTCATTATACTCTAATAAAGAAATATTTTTAAGAGAACTTATTTCAAATTCATCAGATGCTATTGATAAATTAAGATATTTAACAGTGTCAGATAAAAAATTTAAAAGTATAGACTTCTCTCCTAGAGTTGATATTAATTTTTTAAATGATGAAAAACAAAAAACCATTACAATCTCTGATAATGGTATAGGAATGAATAAAGAAGATTTAGTAAATCATTTGGGAACAATCGCTCGCAGTGGAACAAAGAAGTTTCTTGAAAGTTTATCAGGAGATTCAAAAAAAGATAGCAATTTAATTGGTCAATTTGGGGTTGGTTTTTATTCTTCTTTTATGGTTGCAGATTCAGTAGAAGTATTAACTCTTAAAGCTGGTGAAAAAAATGCATATCTTTGGAAAAGTGATGGTCAAACAGGATTTAATATAAAAGAATCTAAAAAGGATTCTCATGGCACAACAATTACATTGTTTCTAAATGAAACTGGCCATGAATATGCAAATAGATGGTCTATTGATAGCGTGATTAAAAAATATTCAGATCATATAGCTTTTCCAATTTATTTACATTATACCGAAGAAAAAGATGATAAAAAAGAACAAATCATTGATCAAATTAATTCAGCTTCAGCATTTTGGAAACGAAGTAAATCTAGTTTAAAGAAAAAAGATTATAATGAGTTTTATAAAACGTTTTCAAATGATAATGAAGACCCCATGTTGTATTCACATACAAATGCAGAAGGAACTTTAGATTATACAACTTTATTTTTTATCCCAAGTATTGCTCCTTTTGATATGTATAATGCAGATTATCAACCAGGTGTTAAATTATATGTTAAACGTGTTTTTATAACTGATGATGATAAAGAATTAATGCCTGTTTATTTAAGATTTGTTAAAGGTATTATTGATTCAGAAGATTTGCCTCTTAATGTTAGTAGAGAAATTTTACAAAAAAATCAAATTTTATCTAAAATTAGAAGCAATAGTGTGAAGAAAATTTTAAAATCATTTGAGAATCTTGCTAAAAAAGATCCTGAAAAATATGAAAAATTTTATATACAATATGGCTCTCCAATTAAAGAAGGTCTAATCCAAGATTTTGAAAATAGAGAATCAATATTAGAACTTGTTAGATTTAGGACAAATAAAACAGATAAGTGGATTTCATTATCTGAATATATTTCTAATATGAAAAAAGAACAGAAATCCATTTTTTATTTAACAGGAGAAAATTATGATGTGTTAAAAAATTCTGCTCTTTTAGAAACATGTAATAATAAAGATGTTGAAGTTTTAATTATGGATCAAGAAATTGATGAATATGTATTTTCTTCAGTAACTAAATATAAAGATTTTACTTTTAAATCAGTTAATCATGCAGATGCTTTAGAAGAACTTAAAACAGATGAAAATAAAAAGAGTGAAAAAAATATTGATCCTTTAATTAAAAAAATTAAATCTGTATTATCAGAAAAAGTAAAGGATGTTGTTGTCTCTTCAAGGTTAACTGATTCTCCTTCATGTATTGTTGCAGATAGTTCAGATCCTTCAGCTCAAATGCAGAAAATGCTTAAGCAAATGGGTCAAGGTGGCAATATGCCTGATGCTAAACCAATTTTTGAAATTAATGCTAATCATAAAATTGTAAAAAAATTAAATAAAATGTCTAAAACAAAATTATTTAATGATTCGGTAATGCTTTTATATGATCAAGCTTTATTAGCAGAGAATGTGAAAATATCAGATCCAAATGAATTTATTAATCGATTAAATAGAGCATTAGAAAAATCATTATAAATTAATTTATAATTGTATTTAATAAATGTTTGAATTTCATTTCGGTTTCTAACCATTCTTTATCTAGAATAGAATTTTCTATGATTCCGCTTCCTGAATATAAATAAATATCTTTATTATTTATTATTCCTGAACGAATGGATACATCGAATCTTCCATTCCCATTACTATCAAACCATCCAATACATCCACTATACCAACCTCTAGATTTTTCTTCTTTTTTTCTGATTTCTTTTAATGTCTTATTTTTAGGTTGTCCTGCTACAGCAGGTGTTGGATATAGTTTATTTGCTATATCTACAATATGTCTTTTATTATTAAATTTACCTTTTATAGATGTTTTAAGATGGTATAAATCTTTAAGTTCTAAAATTTCAGGATATTTTGACATTGAAATTTGATGAGAATATTTTTTTAAAATTTCATATAAATAATTGGATACATATTTATGCTCTCTAATTTCTTTTTGATCAGATAAAAAATTTCTCTTTTCTTCTTGAAAATTGTTTTTATTTTTTTTATATGTTCCAGCAATTGCTTCTGTATTAAATAATCTATTTTCAATATTAATTAATTTTTCTGGAGTTGATCCTATAAAGTATCTATTATTTAGAGTAAATAAAAAATTTGTACAATTTTTATCCATATTATTAAATATTTGTTTAAAATTTATATTTTTATTTACAGTGATATGTTTGATTCTGCTTAATACTATTTTATTATATGCTTTATTTTTTATTTTATTAATATAATAATTGAAAATATTGGAATATTCTTTTTTATTGGGATAATTTTTTTCTTGATTTATTTTTATGCACTTCTGGTAATCTTCTTTTTGTAATTTGAGTGTTTCTAATAATTTGGAATATTCATTTATTACATTTTTATAAGAATTTTGGTTATTATTAATTTGAATAGATATAAATAGAGAATTATTTTTTTTATATATTAAAATTTCAGGAATTACAAATTTACCCTTTGGTATATCATCCCAAGGTCCATTAAATGTCGATTGTAAATCAAAACATAATCCTCCAAAATATTGAATTGGTATATTTTGATTATTTCCATAATCATTAATGTCTAAAGTTTGTTTTTTAAAATTTAATAATTCATCCTCAGATGATAATTCATACTTTAAGCATTCTCCAATACCAAAATAAAAATTATTATTATTGTATGATATATAAAAAATATCTTGATTTTTATAATTTAGCGGCAAATTTATATTAGTATCTTTTAATTTTTCTGTATATCTAAATAATTTGTTTTTATTTTTTTTATTTTCAGAAAAACATTTAAAACTTAATTTTAAATTTTCAGTATTAATCATAATTAAATTTAAATATTTATATCCTAAATCTATTAAAATTTAATCATCTGTTTCATGTATATTTTATAGATAATTTTTATATAAATAATACAATGAAAGCTAAATTTACTCACGAAGGAAAAGAAAAAAAGGAATATGTTAAGCAAATGTTTAATGATATTTCAAACCATTATGATAAATTAAATTTATTATCAAGCTTTGGAATAGATCGTTATTGGAGAAATAGGCTTATTAATACAATTAAATTATCAAAAGAAAGCTTTTTACTTGATGTCGCTACAGGAACAGGAGATCTTGCATTTGGATTTTATAAAAAGTATAAATCTAATATTATAGGTATAGATATTGCTGATAAAATGATAGATATTGCTAATAAAAAAGCTAAGAAACATCAAACAAATAATTTGAAGTTTTTTGTTGGAGATGCAGAATCTATGATTTTTAATGATAATAAATTTGATGCTTTAACTATATCATATGGATTTAGAAACTTAGGCTTTTATGACAAGGCTTTATCTGAATTTTATAGAGTTTTAAATAATAATGGTAAAATAGCAATTCTAGAATTTTCAAATCCTACATCTAAATGGTTTAAACCTTTGTTCCAATTTTATTTTAGAAAAATTATTCCTCTTTTAGGATCAATATTTACTCGAAAAGATGCTTATATGTATTTACCTGAATCTGTTGATTATTTTTTAAAAAGAGAGGAAGTTTGTTCTAAAATGAAAGAAGCAGGATTTCAAAATATTTCTTATATAGATATGACATTTGGAGTATCTACTTTATATATTGGAGAAAAAAATGGTTAGGAATGTCGTACTTGCTAATTTGGGTATGATTTTAACAACTATGATTTGGGGTATTACATTTGTTATGGTAAAAGATGCATTAAATGATGCTCCTCCATTTATATTTTTAGCATTAAGGAAAGGCCTTGCATTTTTATTTGGTGTTGTATATTTACATCGAAATATTAAAAAAATCACAACCTTAGAGATTATCAGTGGATTAATTTGTGGTTTTGTATTGTATACTGGTTATTCATTTCAAAATTTTGGATTAATTTTAACCACACCAAGTAAATCAGCATTTATAACAAGTGTAAGTGTAATTCTTGTTCCTGTTTTATTATCATTATTTGGGTTGCAAAAAGTTAGATTGAAATTTTGGATTATTATTATTATGGCATTGTGTGGATTATATGTTCTTTTAAATCCAGCAGGTGGAAATATTAATTTTGGAGATATTTTAACATTTGGTTGTGCTTTTTCTTTTGCATTACATGTTATTTTTCAAGATATATATTTAAAAAAGAAAGTAGATGTTGTACGCTTTTTTGTTGTTCAAGTAATGTTCGTTTTTATATTTTCATCTATTAGTGGATTTATTTTTGAAGGGAATTCTATTGTTTTATCTGAAAGATTATTAGTTGCCATTGCTGTTACTGGAATTTTTGGAACATTTGTGGCTATTATTATTATGCTTTGGGCTCAAACTATATTAACTGCAACTCAAACTGCAATTTTATTAAGCTTGGAGCCAGTCTTTGCGGCATTGTTTTCTGTGTTTTATGCAGGTGAAATATTAGGATTATCTGGATGGATTGGAGGTGTGATGATTGTTTTTTCTGTAGCAATTTCAGGTTTAGTATCTTCAAAAGAAAATTCGTAAATTTTATTATGAATTTTATTCTTTTTTTATCTTTATTTTTTTCGTTTTTATTTACTCAAGAAAATGATTTTCGTTATAATCAGCCAAATGGTAAGATATCAGGATTAATTTTAAATGATATAAATCAAAAACCTATAGAGTATGCAACAATTTCTATCTTTAGTATTAAATCAGATGTAAAACAACCTATTTATCAAAGAATATCTAATAAAAATGGATATTTTTATATTGATGATATTAAGCCAGGAAAATATAAAATTATTATTCAATTTCCAGGTTTTGAAATTATAGAAAAAGATAATATTATTCTAAAGCCTTCTAATATGAATATAGATTTAGGGACTATCAAGCTATCTATTGAGTCTATTGAATTAGATCAAATATCAGTTAATGAAAAGAAAAATTTTATTGAAAATAAAATAGATAAGAAAGTTTATAATGTAGCAGATGAAGCAAGTACTACTGGAGGTAGTGCAAGTGATGTTTTAGAGCAAATTCCATCCATTTCACTTGATATTGATGGTAATATCCAATTACGACAGGATGGTAATGTTACTATATTAGTTGATGGAAGAGAATCAAGTTTTGGGAATAATGTTGATATGCTTGGTGCTGATATGATAGATAGAGTTGAAGTTATAACCACTCCTTCAGCAAAATATGATCCAGATGGGACAGCAGGTATCATTAATATTATTTTATCTAAGAATGAATATCTTGGAGTTACAGGTAATATTAAACCATTTTATGGACAGAGAAATAATTTCGGAATATCTGGTAGTCTGAATTTCTTAAAAAATGATTGGAATATATTTACAAATTACAGTTTGAGAAATAAAACAAGTTTAGGACCACGTTATCGAAAGACACTTAGTTATGATGAAAATGATAATTTAATTGATTATTTATCTTCAGTTAGTAATGGTCAAACTTATCGCCATCCTCAAAATACAAATTTAAAATTAGGAATTGAAACCTATCCAAGTGCTAATGAAACTATTGCATTTGATTTAACATTTATGACAAATACAGGTGTTGATAGTGCTCGTTCATTTACATATTTATATGATTTAGATTCATATGTGCAAACAAGAACAATCGAAGATGGATATAATGATGATATTAATTTTGGATTTGGATATTTTAATAATTTATCAGAAAATGAGGGATGGTCATTGCAATTTGATTTTGAAGGTAATGATAATTATGAAACTATTAATAATATAGAGCCTGATACATCATATTTAAATCTAACTGATGAAGAGGGAAGTGATAAAGTTTTTATGTTGGATTATTACAGACCAATTGAAAATAATTATAATAGTGATGATTCAAAAATTGAAGTAGGTATGAAAGTAAAATCTAATAATGATTTGAAAAATCAAAATTATAATGATAGCCCTTTTAATTATGATTATAATTATAATAGATTATCTTTATATATAAACACAAGTTATTATTTTACTGAATCTTTTGGTATCCAAGGTGGATTACGATTTGAAAGCTCAACTACTAATTCATTATTTGATACATTTGGTTTAGATTTGAATTCTCCTGCAAATGTATTTGAATGGTCATTGTCAGAATTAGGAGAAGAAATTTTAGATTTTGAATATAGTTATGATAGAATCTATCCTTCTTTATATTTTCTTTATGATATGAAAGAGAAAGGAGATTTAAAATTTGAATTTGGTAGAAGGATTAATCGTCCAGGACCTTGGAATCTTAATCCTTTTCCCTCAATTAATCATCAGCAAAAGTGGATTAGACAAGGAAATCCACTCTTAAAACCTGAAGATATCTATAAGTATGAATTAAATTATTCTAACAAAATTCCTTCTATCGGATATTTAAGTGTTGGCCTTTATTTTAGTCAAGTAACTAATTTGATAGATAGGCATAAATTTGCAAAAGCTTATACATTACTTGATAATGAACAGTATTGTTCCATGAGTAATTATACATCGCAAGTTGAATGTGAATTAAATGAAGAAGAATGGATTGATTATGATGTTTATTCAATATTAACATCAATCAATAAAGGTAAAACAGAAGATTCGGGATTTGAATTTACGTTAATAACAAAACCTCTATCTAATTGGAAATTAATGATAAGTGGAAATTATTGGTATAATAATACAACAGAAGCAGAAAATAAAGATATGCTTGGGGTTGAAAGTGGATTTCGTGGAAAATTAAAATCGACATTTAAATTAAAAAATAATCAAGAAATTCAATTAATTGGTAATTTTAGGACTAAAATGAAAATTACTCTTGGAGAGATTGCTCCTAGTCAAAGTTTAGATTTTGCATATAAAAAAGAAGTTGATGATAAGTTTAATATTACATTAAAGATACAAGATCTTTTTGATTCTAGAGGTTTCCATATTTTTACAAATCAAGATGTTGAATATGATGATACTATAAGTCAATTTATGGAAGCAGATATCAGATGGAAAAAAAGAACAATTTCTATATCTTTTGATTATAAATTTGGTGATTTTAAAAAGAAAAAATATATAAGAGGTAGCTCTGGATATGATTATGGTGGAAGTGGTGGTATGGATGCAGGCTATTAATGTTAGGTATATTTAAGTTTCTCTTTCCTAAAGATAAAAATCTGTTTAAAAAGGTCTTTATATTAGCAACCCCTGTTATTATTAGTAATATTAGTCGTGTTTCAATGGGAATTATTGATATGGCTATGATTGGACATTTAGGAGGTTCAGCTATTGCTGCAGTTGGAATGTCTGGCATGGTAACTTGGACTGTAATTAGTCTTGGAATTGCATTTAGGACAGGCACGCAAACATTTGTTTCTAGAAGGCTTGGTCAAAAAAAATATGATCAATGTAGTTTAGCAATGCGTAATATACATGTTTTTGCATTGTTAATAGGATTGCCTATTACACTTATTTGTTATTTTTATACTATTCCTATTATGTCTTTTTTTCTTGATTCTTCTACAGATGCTTTCAATTTGTCTATTGATTATGCTAAATATGGATTTTTAGGTACTTATTTTGTTTATGTAATGTTTATTTTTCAAGGGTTTTATACAGGAATTGAAGAAACAAAAATTCATATGAAAACAACGTTATCAGCTAATATTTTAAATATCTATTTAAATGTAGGATTAATATTTGGGGCAGATGCTGTTTTACAATTTTTTAATGGATCAATTTTTGAAATATTTGGAAATTTGTGGAGTATTTATTATTTCCCTGAATTAGGTGTAAAAGGAGCAGCAATTGGGACCTTTATTGCAATTATTTGGCAATGTATTCATTATTCATTATATCTTTTTAAAGAAGAAATTATACGATATAAAGTATTTGATTTCACAATAGATTTAGAGATGTTAAAAAAACAACTTATTGTTGCATACCCTATAGCCTTTCAAGAAACATTAGTTATGTTTAGTATTACTATATTTTATAAGATTATTGGAATTATTGGAATTACTCAACTTGCAGCGACTCAAGTTATATTTAAAATTATGCATACATCATTTATGCCTGCCATCGGTGTAGGGCAAGCATGTGCAACACTTGTTGGGAAATATTTAGGAGAAGAAAATCCTGAAAAAGCAGAAAGTTCAATTAAAGAAAGTTTAAGAGGTTCTTTTTTAATTATGGGTTCTGTCGGAATTATATTTATGTGTTTTTCTGAATATATTGTTCCCCTTTTTACAAATGATCAACTTGTTATTACTTATGCGATTCCAGGTTTAAAATTTGTTGGAATATTACAATTTGTAGATGCTATATGTTTTACACTGTGGTTTGCAATGACAGGTGCAGGTGATACAAAAATTCCTGCAATTGTAGATGTTGTAAGTCATTGGATTTTATTTGTTCCAGCATGTTATATTTCAGGTATTTATTTAGGGTATGGATTTTGGGGCCCTTGGATTAGTTTTGGTATGCATTTGACATTTTTTTCTATTTTCTTATTTGTAAGATTTAAAAAAGGAAAATGGAAAACAATTAAAGTTTAATTTTTAAATCATCTAAAGCTTCAAGTAATTTTAAAACATCTTTTTTACTGTTATATGCTTGAATAGATATTCTCATAAATGTTTTATTTTTCCATGATATAAATGGTATTTGAATTTTATATTTTAAATAAAATTTTATATTAAAATCAAAAGGATCTTCTTTAATATCTACATCAAAGCTGCTCATTTGTCCTATAAATTTTTTATTTGCTATTGTCTCCTTTTTAAGAAAGTTATTAATTTCATTTTTTGCCCAAAGATTGAGGTTGCAACATTCTTTAGTTATTTTTTCCCATTGATTTTTTTTTAAAAAATTTATTGTATCAGGTATAGTTAAAAATGCTGACATATCTTTTGTCCCTTGCCATTGATGAAAATCTATAAATTGTGTTTTGCTATTATTTTCTGGGTCATATCCCCAGCTTATTACAAGAGGCTCTATTACTGATTGTATTTCTTTTTTTGCATATAAAAATGATACTCCTTTTGGAGAGCACATCCATTTATGACATGCCCCAACATAGATATCTGGATTAATTTTTTGTATATCAAGTTTAATTTGAGCAGGAGCATGTGCACCATCAATAATAGATATAATTCCTTTATCTTTTGCTATTTTACAAACTTCTTTAATTGGGAAAATGAGGGCAGTAGGACTAGTAATATGACTTATAAAGATGATTTTCGTTTTTTTTGTTAATCCCCTAGTAAAATGTTCTATGAATTCTTCTTTTGAATTTAATGGTAAAGGAATATTCTGTTGAATATATTTTGCTCCTGTTTTTTTACATATAAAATTCCATGTTTTATCTAATGCTCCATATTCATGATCTGTTGTAAGTATTTCATCATTTTCTTTTAAATTTAAACTTTTTATAACTGTATTTAATGCTGTTGATGGATTAGATGAAAATATTACATCATTTTTATTACAATTTATATATTTTCCAAGTGCTATTCTAGATTGTTCTAAATAATTAAAAACATCATATGCAAGATGTTTTGTTGGTTCAAATTCTAATATTTTTTGATATTTAATTAATGAATTAAATATTGGTTTTGGACATGCACCAAATGAACCGTGGTTTAAGTAGGTGATATCAGGATTAAGCATAAATAATGATTTATATTTTTTGTTCATAATTATTATAATTTTACAATATATAAATTAGTATATTTAATATTATGTTTAGAATTTTATTTACATTATTACTATCATATAATTTAATAGCTCAAGAAAATATTATTAGAAATTTTATTGATAATGGAAAAATAGATTCTGCCGTTAATTTAGATTTAGAACAAGATGAATTTTATTTGATTCAAGCTAATGCTATTAATGATAGTTTGCTATTACTTTTTAAGGAAACCATTCCTGCTTTAGATTTATTTGCAGGTCCAGCATCTTATCATCGAATTATCACACCTAATCAGTATCAAGAACTATCAAATGTAATTACAGAAGATTATTTAATTATCATTGATGATAATTATGAAATTGTCAATAATCGAGATTATTGGGTCCAAACAATATATGGGAGTAATTATTTTGGATCCAGTGGTGAGATTAGTGAAACATGTTCATGCTTAGATGCCAATAATTGTGTTGTTGTTGGATTTAATGATAGTTGGTATAATCCTTTTGATTATTATGGAGAAGCTTGGTGGGATTTTTCTCCTCCTGCATTTGATAGTATATCAGAAGTAAGAGTTTATGTTCAAGGTGCACAATGTGATAATTTGCCATTATGGTCAGAAACAAATGTATCTATAAGAGATAATAATTGTTCTTGGAATAATAATTTTCAATCAACTCTAAGTATTGATTATACTTTAAATGGACCTTATGTTATTCCTACTGATCAATTAGAACAAATATGGTGTAATGAGAATCTTCAACCTGTTATTGGGTCAGAAGATAATTATACTGTTGATTTTGTAAGAATGGAAGTTTATTATGAATGTAATGAACCAAATATAATTAATGAATTTTTAGTATCTAATAATGATTATTGTGATTATGTGCAATTAAATTGGGAAGAAGATATTTTAGCTGATAGTTATAAACTATATAGAGATAATGAATTAATTATACAATTATCAAATGGAGTAAATCAATATTCTGATTATCAAGCTATAGCTGGTGTTAACCATGAATATTGTATTAAATCGACTAATGATTGTGGAGATTCTAATTCTATTTGTAGTTATGGTAGCCGCAGGCCAGTCCCTGATGTTATTGAATCTATTAGTGCATCAGATGGTACTTCACAAGATTATATTATGATTGAATGGAGTAATTCAGGTCAAGATTTAATATATAAATTATATAGAGATGGAATTCAATTATCAGTTTTATCGGGGAATCAAAATCTTACATATAACGATGAATTTGTTGAATTAGATACAATTTATGAATATTGTGTTGAATCTCAAAATGATTGTGGAAATTCAGATTGGGCATGTGATGAGGGATATCTTGGGATAGGAATGATTGGTGATATTAATTTAGATAACGTCTTAGATGTATTAGATGTTGTGTTATTATTAAATTTTATTTTAGAAATTCAAATTCCTGATAATAATCAAATTTGGTTATCTGATATTAATTCTGATCAATTGATGAATATTTTAGATATTGTTGCTCTTGTTAGTCTAATATTAAACTAATAAGATATTATTATATATGAAGAAAATGCAACTTCAGGGCAATAGCCATCTCCACCACATGTTGGAGGTGTTACGCAATTATTTCCACTTACTCTACAAGCACTATAATCAATAATATTTTCTTCTCCAATACTTATGTAATCTGTAATATCTGTAATATATGGATGCACATCCATACCAGGGCACCATCCAGCTCTACCATATCCCCATGTTCCTCCTTGGTTTGGTATTACTCCTTGAACTATTGTAGTCGGTTGCATACAATAGTTTGATGAAGATGCATTTGGATAATCTGTATTAAAATCATACACTCCTCCATTAATGCTGAATATATGTCTTGAATTACAGAATTCGCAACAATTAAAGCAGCCAGCACTTCCCCATCCATGTCCAGTAATATATGCAACAAATTCAACTTTAGTTGCATTATTTGGGACAGAAAATACTTGAGGGGGTCTATTATCATCATAGCTTGGATTAAATTGTACAGTGCCATTCCATATCGGATAAATTTCTTTTGGAGAACCATTTTCAAGAGTCCCATTATGAAGCCTGAGTTTTAATGTAATTAAACTATTAGGCCAACCAGATTCTTGAAATTTAAATATTTTATTTCCTCCTGGTCTTAAACTAGAAATAAATGGTGTAATATCAGTTAGATGATGTGGCTGACGACCAAATGGAGTTATCCATCTTGCAATTTCTTTACAATCAGAACCATCAGATTCACATAAATATAAATGTGCAATTCTATCATATTCATCACATCCTGCATCACTATAATTTCCATCTGCATCAGGGCAACCTCTTAATAACTCTACTTCCATTTTTGAATAATTATCAAGTTGTAAGTTTGTAGGTACTTCTACTTCTTGTGAAATTGTTGCGGCCCATCCACCTGTATAAATATCTTCATCAAATATAATAATTTCATCATATGTGCTTGCATTTGATTCTGTAAAAACATTTAATTCATAATTAAAATAAAGAGCTTCATGAGCTAGATAAGACATATATGTGCCTGAAAATGTTGCAGGATTTCCTAAATATCCAACTTCTCTTATTCTTTGGAAGCAATCAATAGATATCGCAGCTTTACCAGATAATGCCTCTGGAAGCCAATTATCCATATCAGATAATTTCATATTAACAAAATGTAAGTGATTTTTCCAATGTGATTGTAATTCAGATGATAAATTATTAGTAATATCATCAAACGTTCCTTTTATATATTCTATATCAGATTCAAACTGTGCACGATCTGATATAAAAAAATAATGAACATTATCAGGAGAAATATTTAATAGTTCTTCTTTGGTATTAGAAGACCATAAAGCAGTTGAACTAGAGACTGATGGATTGTATTGAATAAATATATATGATTCATTTCCTGTCCATTTATTTTCAAAATCCCATAATGGATCTTGTGGATTTAAGATTAAATTTATAATTGCTAATATATCTAATATGTCTACAACATTATCATTATTATAATTTGCTTGATTATATGATTCTCCAACTAAAGTATTTGAACCCAAAACATGGCTTACAACCAGTATAACATCTTGAATATTTACAATTTCATCAAGGTTTGGATCTCCTTGAACTGTAAGATTTAGATCAGGTACTGAAAAAGGACCAGCAATATCAAAAAATGAATTTCCATATGGTCCATCTGAAAAATCTTCAGATAGGCAAATTGATATTGATATAAATATAAAAAATAATTTTTTAATCATTTTATTACCTAATAAAGTTATTTATAATATAATACATCATTAAATTTTATGCCATATGATTTTATATACATAAATTAATGTATTATTTATTGCATGAATTTTAAGATAACTATATTATTATTAATTGCTTTATTATCAGTTAGCATATCTCCTATTATTGCTAAAATGTTAGTTAATGTCCCAGCTGTATCTATTTCTTTTTGGAGAATGTTTATAGGTTCATTCGCATTATGGATATTAAGTATATTTTTTCATCAGGGTAGGTTCCAAGATAAAAGTAATTTTTATCGAACAATATTATCAGGAATATTATTAGGTATACATTTTGTACTATTTTTTCAAGCTATTAAATTAACTTATATTGCTAATGCTACATTTTTAGGAACATTGGCACCATTGTTTACATTGATTTTTGAAATTGTTTTTTTAAAACGAAAATTTAAAATACAGTTTATTATTGGTCTTATTATTGCTTTTTCAGGAGCAATTTTAATCTTATCAAAAGATTTTAATATATCTACAGAATTTACATATGGTAATATAATGGCAGTATTATGCTCTATTGTTCTTGCTTTATCATTTATTATTGCTGAAAAGGTAAGACAGGTAGAGAATACTATTGTATATACTAGAACTCTTTATTTATCTGCTGCTATTACTTTGTTATTTATTGCATTTTTTCAAAATGCAGAATTAGTATATTTTACTTACACTGATTATTATGGTTTGATGATTTTAGGTTTAGTTCCAACACTAATTGGTCATAATTCTTTTTATTATGCAGTTAAATATATTTCTCCTACTATTGTTTCAGCTTTTCCAATTGGTGAACCAATTATTGCAAGTATTTTAGCGTATTTTATTTTTAGTGAAATTATTGGTCTGGATATTATTTTTGGAGGCTTATTAACATTATCAGGTTTAATTTTTCTATCTATACAGAATTTCAGTAAAAAACATGAAAAAAATCTTTTTAAAAAGACATAACATTTGTAACCTCATATATGAAAAGAATATTAATAATTTTAGCATTAGGTATTTTGTCTGCTCAATCTGATTGTATTGATGGTAGATATATTGATCAAAATTTCAATGTTAATGTTGAATATCAAGTAGAATATGGTCAAAATACCAATCAAACTATTCTAGGGTCAGAATATAATCAAGTTTTATATATGGATGTTTACACTCCTAATGGTGATATTTATAATGAACGACCTTTAATATTTTTTCTTTTTGGAGGATCGTTTATTGGGGGCTCTAAATCATCTCCAGATATTGTTACTTTGTGTACAAATTATGCAAAAATGGGATATGTAGCTGTTGCGATTGATTATAGACTTTCTCAACATTTACTATTTTTTAATGCAAATGAAGAAAATGCTTATAAAGCCGTTATGAAAGCTATTCATGATCTTAAAGCTGCTATTAGATATTTTAAAATGGATAATGTAAATCAAAATAATTATAAAATAGATGTAGATAGAGTATATGTGGGAGGCTATTCGGCTGGAGCTGTTACATCTATTAATGCAGCTTATTTAAATCAATATGAAGAGATTCCTTCTTTTTTACTTGATGATTATGATGATTTTGGTGGTTTGGAAGGATTATCTGGTAATCTTGGCTATGATTCTAATTTTCATGGTATCGTAAATTTATCTGGAGCAGTAGGTGATAAAGATTGGATTATTGAAGAAGATATACCTATTGTTAGTATGCATGGAGATCAAGATGATACAGTTCCTTATGATAATAGTTTGGTTACTTTATTTGGCTTAAATCTGGCAGTAGATGGTAGTTATATTATTCATGAAAGAATGCTTGAACTCGGTAATTATAGTAGCCTCCATACATATTATAATCAAGGCCATTCACCATATACTAATATGGTTTTTGAAACGGAATTTTCAAGTGAATTTTTATATGAATTAGTATGCTCTAGTAATATTTTATCAGGTGATATAAATCAAGATGATAATATTAATATTTCAGATGTTGTTTTACTTATAAATTATATTTTAAATGGTGAGAACATTTCAGATGAAGAATTTCTTATTGCAGATCTTAATCAAGATGATAGTATAAATGTTTCAGATGTTGTAATGCTTGTTAATATCATTTTAAGTAATTAATATGAAAAATACTAAACCTTCATATTCTAAATATTTACAATTAGATAAAATACTTGATGCCCAAAAACCGCTATCTAATATATTAGATAAACCAATTCATGATGAAATGTTATTTATTGTTATTCATCAAATTTATGAACTATGGTTTAAGCAAATTATTCATGAATTAGATTTTGTTATTGAATCTTTTAATTCAAAATTTATTAGTGAGAAAAATATTAATTTATGTGTTAATCGTTTAAATAGAGTCCATGATATTCAAAATATAGCATTAAAACAAATTCATGTTTTAGAATCAATGACTCCTATGGATTTTTTAGAATTTAGAGACTTATTAAATCCTGCTTCAGGTTTTCAGAGTGCTCAATTTAGAATTATTGAAAATAAGTTAGGTTTAAAAGATGATTCTAGATTGAAATTCAGTAAGAAAAGTTATATCGAATATTTAGATGATAATGATAAGAAAAAAATTGATAATAATTATACACTTTTTGATGCTATAGAATCTTGGTTAGAAAGAACGCCATTTTTAAAAAATATGGATTTTGATTTTTGGCAAGAATACAAAGATGCTGTAGGTGTGATGTTTGAAAAAGATATTAAAATTATACAAAAAAACTCTAATTTAGATTCTAAAGATAAAGAAGAGCAAATTGAAAACTATAAAAAAATAAATCATCATTATGATTTATTATTTGATTCAAAGAAGTATCAAAAATTATTAGATGTAGGAAAAAAGAAAATTTCACAAAAAGCATCACTCGCAGCTTTATTTATTATGCTATATAGGGATGAACCCATTTTAAACAGTCCATTTAAATTAATTACTAAGTTAATTGATATTGATCAATCATTAAATACATGGAGATATAAACATGCATTATTAGCTCAAAGAATGATTGGAATTAAAATTGGATCTGGAGGATCTTCAGGATATAATTATTTAAAAAAAACAATAGAGAAGCATAGTATTTTTGATGACTATGCTAATTTATCAACATATCTTTTATCTAAATCTTCTTTACCTGTACTTCCAGATAATTTAAAAAATAAATTAGAATATTATTTTAATATTAAGGATGATGAAAATGAACAATAAAAAAGCATTAGTTTGTGGAAGTTCTAAAGGTATTGGAGCAGAAACAGCTATAGAATTATCAAAACAAGGCATTTCAGTTATCTTATTAGCTCGAAATGAAGATTCCCTTTCTGAAATCATTAAAAAATTAGATACAAGTTGTAATCAAAATCACGATTATATTATTGCTGATTTTGATGTTCCTGAATTATTAAAAAATAAAATAGAAAAATATTTAAAAGAAAATGGTCCTATTCATATATTAATCAATAATTCAGGTGGACCAAAGCCTGGACAAATTATATCAACAAATACTCAAGATTTTTTAGATGCATTTAATAGGCATTTAATTTGTAATCATATTTTAGTGCAGCAATTAGTCCCAGGAATGAAAGAATCTAGTTTTGGACGAATTATTAACATTACATCTACTTCAGTTAAAGAGCCTATTAAAGGTTTGGGTATTTCAAATACTATTAGAGGAGCTGTAGCAAATTGGGCAAAAACTTTATCTTTTGAGCTTGGAGAACATGGTATTACAGTTAATAATGTTTTGCCTGGTTTTACAGATACTCAAAGATTAAAAGAAGTTTTTATAAGTAAGGCTAAAAATAGTAATGAAGATATTGAAAGTGTTATAATGGATGCGCATTCTAAAATTCCAATAGGTAGATTTGCAGATCCTAAAGAAACAGCAAAAGCTATTTGTTTTTTAGCTTCTGAGGATGCTGCATATATAAATGGAATAAATCTTCCAGTTGATGGAGGAAGATTATCAACTTTATAAATGATTAAAATATCAAATTATATTAATGGACAATTAGAAAATAATAGTTCTAATTTTATTGATGTATTTAATCCCTCAATAGGAAAAGTATATGCACAATGTCAAGATTCTTCTAAAAAAGATCTTAACAAGGCTATAAAGAGTGCAGAAAATTCATTTTTAGAATGGTCAAATAAAAAACAACAGGATAGAAGTGATTTTCTGTTTTTAATTGCAGATCTTATTGAAGATAGATTGGATGAATTTGCAGAAGCTGAGAGCATAGATAATGGAAAACCTTATACTTTATCAAAATCATTAGATATACCAAGATCTATTAAGAATCTTAGATTCTTTGCTAAGATTGCTTTAGAAGTTGAAGATCCTATTTATCATCAAAAAGATATTATCAGTCATATATTACGGGAACCTATTGGTATAGTTGGAACAATTTCACCATGGAATTTACCTCTTTATTTATTTACATGGAAAATTGCACCTGCCTTAGTTTCAGGTAATTGTGTAATTGCTAAACCTTCAGAAATAACTCCATATTCTGCTTATTTATTTTCAAAGGTTTGTATGGAAGCTCAATTGCCATCAGGAGTTTTAAATATACTACATGGTAGAGGAGAATTAATAGGTTCTGAAATAGTAAAACATAAGAAAATAAAGGCTATATCATTTACAGGCGGTACAAAAACAGGTAAGAAAATTGCAAAAGAAACATCAAAAAAAATGAAAAAAATTAGTTTAGAAATGGGGGGAAAAAATCCAGTTATAATTTTTGATGATTGTGATTATAATAAGATGATTAATAGTATTCTTAAATCTTCTTTTTTAAATCAAGGTCAAATCTGTCTTGCTGGTTCTAGAATTTATATTCAAGATACAATTTATGAAAAATTTAAAAAGGATTTTTTAATAAGAATTAAAAAAATGAAAATTGGTAATCCATTTAAAAAAAATATAGATCAGGGAGCTATTGTATCACTTCAACATCTAAATAAATTAAAAAAATATGTTGAATATGCAAAAAATCAAAAAGGTAAAATATTAATTGGAGGAGAAAAACCAGATATAAAGGGAAAATGTTCATCTGGTTGGTATTTTTATCCTACTGTAATTGAAGATTTGCCCCAAGATTCTAACTTAAATCAAGATGAAATTTTTGGACCAATTGTTACTATTAGTAAATTTAGAAGTAATGAAGAGGTTGTAAAGATGGCAAATAATACAGATTATGGATTAGCTGCAATTATTTGGACTGAAAATTTAATTAAAGCTAATAAATTATCTAAAGTATTAGAATCTGGTTTAGTTTGGATTAATTGCTGGCTTGAACGAGATCTAAGGACTCCATTTGGAGGAATTAAAAATTCAGGTTTTGGAAAAGAAGGTGGAAAATATGCATTAGATTTCTTTACAGAGCCTAAAAATGTATGCATTAAATATGATAAAAATACAGTATGAATAAAAAAGATTATAATATAAAAAAAGCACCAAAACCAGTAGGTGATTATCCACATGCAAAACAAGTAGGTGATTTTTTATTTTTATCAGGTGTAGGATCAAGAAATCCTATAGACAATAGCATCCCTGATAATTTTAAAGATGAATGTCATGCTGTATTTAATAATGTGAAAATAATATTAAATCAATCTGGATCAAAATGGGAAGATTTAATTGATATAACTATTTTTTTAACAAATATGAATAAAGATTTTGATACTTTTAATTCTATATATAAAGAATATTTTAAAAATAAAAACAAACCATGTAGAACAACAGTAGAGGTAAATGCTTTACCTACTGATATTTCAATTGAATTAAAATGTATTGCTATGAATAATAGGGGTAAATAATGTTACCACCAATTAATTTTAAAGAATGGATTGAAAAAAACAGAGATAAATTAAAACCCCCTGTATGTAATCAAGTTGTATATGAAAATACAGAGTTTATTATTATGGTTGTAGGTGGTCCTAATATTAGGAAGGACTATCATGTTGATGAAGGAGAAGAGTTTTTTTATCAAATTGAAGGAGATATGACTCTTAAAATAATTAAAGATGAAGAGGTCCATGATATAAATATAAAACAAGGAGAAATTTTTTTATTACCTCCCTTAGTTCCTCATTCTCCTCAAAGATATGAAAATACTGTTGGTCTTGTTATTGAAAGGAAGAGGCATGATAATGAGTTGGATGGCTTCCAATGGTATTGTGATAGTTGTAATAATTTATTGTATGAAAAATTTTTTTATTTAGAAAATATTGTTACACAGCTTCCTGTTATTTTTGATGATTTTTGGAAAAATGACATTTATAGAACATGTCAAAAATGTAATCATTATTTGGAAAAACCTTAAAATGTTAAAAATTGATATTCATACACATATTTTACCTGAAAAAATACCTGATTATTCTAAAAAATTTGGTTATGAAGGATTTGTTAATTTGATTAAGAATAAGAATAATAACAATGAAGCAAATATGGTATTATTTAATGAAAATTTCAGAACAATAAAATGTAATTGTTGGAATCCAGATATTAGATTAAATGAAATGAATAATTTTAATATTGATACTCAAGTAATTTCTCCAATACCTATTATGTTTTCTTATTGGGCAGAATCAAGAGATTGTTTAGAAATTTCTCAATTTTTAAATAATTATATAGCTGAAGTTTGCTCTAAAAATCCTAAAAAATTTATTGGTCTTGGTACAGTTCCAATGCAGTCTAGTAAATATGCGGTCAAAGAACTGATGAGGTGTAAAAATGAATTAAATTTACCTGGAATTGAAATTGGTTCAAATATTAATGATGAAAATCTAAATGAACAAAAATTTCATGATTTTTTTGCAGCTTGTGAAGAATTATCAATGTCATTATTTATTCATCCATGGCAAATGATGGGTATGTCTAAAATGAAGAAATATTGGTTGCCTTGGTTAGTTGGTATGCCAGCTGAAACATCAAGGGCAATTTGTTCTTTAATTTTTGGAGGAATTTTCTCTAAGTTTCCAAAATTAAAAGTTGCTTTTGCACATGGTGGTGGAAACTTCTTTTATAATTTAGGTAGAATAGAACAGGGATTTTTACAACGTCCTGATCTATGTGCTATCGATAATTCTATTAATCCGAAAGAATTCAAAGATAAATTTTATATTGATTCTTTGGTCCATAGTAAAAATTCGTTAGAATTTTTAATTAATAATGCTGGTGTTAATAGCATTGCTATGGGTAGTGATTATCCATTTCCATTAGGTGAAAATACTCCTGGTTCTATTATTGAAAAAATTAAGTTATCTAATTCTGAAAAAGAGAGAATTTTTCATGGTACTGCTTTAGAATGGCTCGGTTTAGATAAGAAAAAATTTATCTAAAATGAAATTTAATTCAGATATTAATTTTGCAAAAGAATTAGATAATCAAGATGATTTTAGTTATCTCCAAGATTATTTTAATTATCCTGAAAATAATCCGATATATTTCTGTGGACATTCGCTTGGCTTACAACCTAAAAATGTTACTAACTATATTCAAGAAGTTGTAGATAGTTGGAAAAAATTAGGAGTTTCAGGTCATATAGAAGGAAAATCTCCATGGTTTGATTATCATACATTATTAACACCCTCAATGAGTAAAATTGTTGGTTCAAAAGAAGAAGAAACAGTTATAATGAATTCATTAACTACAAATTTACATTTATTAATGGTGTCTTTTTTTAAACCTACAAAAGATAAATTTAATATAATAATTGATACACCAACATTCTCATCTGATAAATATGCAGTACAGTCTCAATTAAAATTTCATGGTTTAAATCCAGATATAAATTTAATTGAAATTGAAACATTAGATGATGGAAAATGTAAAGATAATCAACAAATTTTAGAACAAATTGAATTGAATATTGAGAACACTGCGATGATTTTATTTAGTGGCGTTAATTATTATACAGGTCAATATTATGATATTAAATCAATTGCCAAGTTAGCAAGTAAATATAATTGTGTTTTAGGCTTAGATCTTGCTCATGCAGCAGGAAATGTAAACCTAGATTTACATGAATGGGGTGTTGATTTTGCATCTTGGTGTGGATATAAATATTTAAATGGAGGACCAGGAGCTCCCTCTGGGATATTTGTACATGAAAAATATAATGATAAAATATTAAGTAGATTTGAAGGTTGGTGGGGTCATGATAAAAAAGATAGATTTAATCCTCCTAATAGTTTCAAACCTCTATTGGGAGCTGAAGCATGGCAATTAAGTAATCCTCCTATCCTATCAATGGCTTCATTGAGATGCTCATTAGATATATTTAATAAAATTGATTTTTTATCTCTAAGTCAAAGAAGTAAAAAATTAACTGCTTATTTAGAATATTTGATTAATTATTTAGATAATAAAAATATTCAAATAATAACTCCTATAAATATGAATTCTAGAGGTGCCCAATTATCTTTAAAAATAAATTCATCTATTAATAATATAGAACAATATTTTAAAGATAAAAATATTATTTGTGATTATAGAAAACCTAATGTGATTAGAATTGCACCAAATCCATTTTATAATACATTTCAAGATGTATTTAATTTTGTAGAATTATTAAAAAAAATATGAATGACACAATAGATATTATTGGTTCTGGTTTATCAGGTCCTTTATTAGCTACCATATTAGCAAAAAAGCATAATTATTTTATTAATATGTATGAAAAATCATCTGATTGTCGTCAAACAGAAATATATTCTGGAAGATCTATTAATTTAGCTTTATCAGAGAGAGGTATTAATGCTCTTAAATATGCAGGTGTTTTTGATAAGTATTTTGAATCATTACTAATTCCAATGTATGGAAGAACCATTCATTTTAAAGATGGAAAAAAAACATTTCAGCCTTATAGCAATAGAAAGGAACATTGCATTAATTCTGTATCAAGAAAAGATATAAATGAAGCACTTTTAAATGCTTCAGAAAAAACGAATAAAGTTAATATAATGTTTAATAAAAAATGTACAAAAGTTGATTTTGAAAACAACAATATCTATTTTGGAGATTCTATGGTTCATTCTAATGCTCCAATTATTGGAAGTGATGGCTATAGATCAGTTGTTGCAAAAGAAATATCAGATAAATATAATAAAAAAAATAATTATATAGATATAGAACATTCATATAAAGAACTTACTATTAAATCGAAAAATAATAATTTTCAACTTGATCCTAATTCATTGCATATATGGCCTAGAAGAGATATGATGATGATTGCATTGCCTAATAAAGATAAAAGTTTTACATGTACTTTATTTATGAAAAGTAAGGGTGAGAATAGTTTTGAAAGTATTCAAACAGATAGGGATTTAGTTGTGTTTTTTAAAAATAATTTTAAAGATTTGATTAATAAAATTGATGATTTATCAGAGACTTATTTTATGAATCCTATTGGGAAATTAATTGGACTTGAAACGCCTAATTGGTATTATAAAAATAAAGCTTTAATTATAGGAGATGCTGCTCATGCAACTGTTCCATTTTATGGACAAGGAATGAATGCTGCATTTGAAGATTGCTATGTTTTAAGTAATCTTATTACAAAGAATAAAGGTTCTAATTGGGAACCATTATTTTTGAAGTATCAAAATAATAGAAAAAAAGATGCCGATACTATATTGCAATTATCTTTAGATAATTATAGAGTTATGAGAAATGACGTGTTAGATGATAATTTTTTAATGAAGCAAAAATTATCTTTTTCTTTAAATCAAAAATTTCCCAATCAATTTATTCCTATTTATACAATGGTTTCTTTTACGAATATACCTTATAGTGAAGCATTTAATCGTTATAAGATTCAAGAAGAAATTTTAAATAAATTATTGATTGATAAATATGATGAAATCAAATTAGAAGAATTAATTAATAAAAATTTAGATGAAATAATTTATAATTAATGAAAATAAAAATTAAAAATAAAAATTATATAGTAGATGTAGATAATAGTATTGATATTTCTATACCTTTTAATTTTGATAAGAAAAATCCTCAATTTTATGATAATTCCTCACCAAAGGTTAATTATTATAATTCTAATAATATAGAATATGCATTAGATAAGGGAGGTAGTTGTAATGTTCCTATAGTGAAGTTTAATATACACTGTTCAGGGACTCATACAGAATCAGCAAATCATATTGATGAGAGAGCTCCACTGATTAATGAAATAAAAATATCAGATTTTATTTATTCTAAGTTAATTTCAATACAACCTACGAATCATTTAGAAAATGAAAAATATCATTGCAAGTTAGAAAAATATGATAGTTTCATAACAAGAAAATTATTACATGATATTATTAAGGATAATATATCTTCTGATGTTGAAGCTTTAATAATTCGAACTTTACCTAATGATTCATCTAAGATAAATAGAAATTATAATTTAGAATATCATCCATTTTTTACTAATGATGCAATATTGTATTTAAAGGATATCGGAATTAAGCATATTATTGTGGACACCCCCTCTGTTGATCGATATGATGATGGAGGAGAATTGGGTAATCATCATCTGTTTTTTAAAGATAGAAAAATTATGAATACAATTACAGAGTTAGTTTTTATTCCAAATTCTTGTACTGATGGATATTATTTTATAAATCTAGGAATAATGAATTTTGGATTAGATGCAGCTCCTTCTAGACCTAAACTACTTCCAATACTTTAATAGTTATTTTCTTCAAGAATAATATTTATTAATAAGATTATATCCATTACATCAAGTGATATATCATTATTAATATCTCCAAGCCATAAATGTAAATCTGAAATATTTTCATTTGCTAATATAGCATTTAATAAGATTAATGCATCTAAAACATTAATTTCTAAATCATCATTTAAATCTCCAATGGAAATGATAATTTGAGGTAATATATTTTCAATTGAATAAAACATTTTATCTATTTGTTGATTTGTGAAATTCTCAGCACATTCAAAATGTGTATAACTCATAAAATTATCAATTTGAGGATTGTAAGAATAGTCACATGAATCTATTTCATCTGATATGTAAGAACAATCATTATTATTATATGTCACTTTATTTTTTAAAACTACAGAAGCTTCTGTATCGCATAATAAATCTCCAGCATTTTCACAATTGACTTCACAAGAATCACCGTTTTCATCGTTTGGTCTAATAACATGTTCATCTCCATATGTGCTAACATGTGTGTGAAATAATCCAAGACAATGTCCTAATTCATGAATTGGAATAAATGTATTTGCTAAATCATAACATTCTGTATTTCCTCCAGTTTCTATACATTCATAACCTGCTACAAATAATTCATTACCAGGAGTATTAAATGCTTGTCCATAGCCTGTAAGAGTACCAGCTGTATAATCAATGTTTGGTAAATAATAAAAATTTATTAATGAATCTATGGAATGACTTCGCATTAGGTCAAATGGTCTACCATTATATGCAAAATAATACAATGAATCATTATATATACTTTCTGTATCAACTAAATTAACAAGTATGTTTGATTCTTTATAAGTATTGATTAATCTTTCAAAACCATCTTCAATGGCATTTTCAGTCATTTCAAATAAACTATCAGCTTTATGTATTTTCCATATTTTTGCCCTAATAACTACTTTATCTAATTCTCTATTATTTTGATTATCTATAAAATTATAATTGTGTATTCCAGAATCACATTCCCAATTTGATTGATTGTTATTAATATTATTCATTGTATATAAAATTGATATTTGAAGAATATAAATTATGATATTAATATATTTCTTAGTTTTCATTATTTAAACCATTTTGAAATTAAATTTATTATTATTGATAAGAATATGCTAATTAAAATCATAGTTCCAAATGGTGCATATATTTTTGTTGTTTTATTTTCATATTCAAAATCAAAGGGCATGTTACCAAACCATTCAAATTTATGATTTGAAAATGTTATAATTAAACCTACTATTAGAATTAATATTCCTATTATAATTAATATTTTTCCAATGTTAATTATCATTTTTTAAATATCATTTCATCATTTTTAAATGCTTTTAATTCAATAAAATTATTATCATTGTCTTTAAAGAACATTGTTCCTTGTTCTCCTACTTCATTTTTAAATCTAATGTGAGGTTTTATAATAAAATTTAATTTTTCTTCTAATTTTTTTGCAATTTTTTCCCATTCTTTCCAATCTAAAATTATTCCAAAATGTGGGATAGGGACAGAATGAAGATCAACATCATTATGTGATTCTTTAATTTTAACATCTGATAAATGTATAACTAATTGATGACCATAGAAATTTAAGTCTATCCATGTATCACTGCTACGTCCTATTGAACATCCTAATAAATTTGTATAAAATTCTTTTGCTTTTTTTAAATCTGAAACAGGGATTGCAAGATGAAACGGCCTTAAGTTTTTAATCATAGCTTTGTACAATTATAATTCCAGTATTGCTATAGTCTGAAATTTGATATTGATAATATCCTTCATCAAATATTTTATATTGTTGAGCTCCAGGATTAAGATTAATTGTATCATTTCCTAATATATATATGTTCAATGTCTCCAAAGTGAAATTACGAAACCATACCCTCTGAAATTCGGGTCTTATATTATTAATATAATCTGGTTCAATATTAATTTCATTGGAGTTTATAGACTCTGATAAATGAATAAATATTTCATTATGAATACATGTTGAAGGAATATGGAATATAGATGTTTCATCATAATTGATAGCTAAAGAATCCATACAGCCAGCGCATCCACTATTGTCTCCAAAACATATTCCGCAATCATCTTGTGAAGCATTCCAATCACATTCAATTGTTTCACATTCTCTACATATTCCACAATCATCAATAATCCAAGCTGAATTATTACAATATTTATCTTCATTATTATCACAAGATATAAAAGTTGTTAGTGATAGTATTAATATATTTAATATTTTTTTCATTTAATTAAAAATTTTGTATCATATTTTTCAATGATATTATCATACCATTTTGTAGGAGTATTTTTTAAATATTGATTAAAAAAATCAACAATAGTTTTATTTAAATCCAATGTTATATTTTTACCTGCTTTCCCTGATATGGTTTCTCCAGATACATAAATAATTCGTGATGCAGGAGCTATATATGGGATATCTGCATAGTCCATATGTTTTGATTTGTTTATTTCAAATATAAATGAGCTATTGTTATTATTTTGATGAAATTCTTTTAATTTTTTATCATTATATTGCGCATCTTTCCATTGAGTTTGTATTTGGCCTATAAAACAATAAGGTATATTTAAACCTTTATTAATAATTTCTTGGGGTACAGGTTCTAGCCATCCATCTAAAGTTAAGCATGCGGAAATACGATCGTCAAAATAAGAAGAAACAATCCCAGTTCCACCTCCAAATGAATGTCCAAAAATTCCAATTTTATTTAAATCACAACTTTTTGCAATATCTAAACCTTGAATTTTCAACTCTTTAAATTTATCAATAATAAAAGAGATATCATTTGATCGAGTATTAATTTGTGGAAGCCTTTTTTCCCAAAATTCTTCTTCTGTCGCATTATCATGTAACCCAGATTTAAATTCAGCGGTACTTCCGTCATCAAATACTGTAAGAAAAGCATCATAGCTATGATCCATTGCAATTACAATATATCCATTACTTACAAGTGCTTCAATATTAATTGAATTTTGTGTTTTTGTTCCACCCAGTCCATGTGAAAAAAATACAACTGGAAATTCCTGATTAATTATTTTTGCATTATAAAAAGAATTTGTTTTAATATTTTTTAAACCACTTATTATTTTTTGAGGAATTCCTAATTGTTCTGATATATATTTTTGTTTAACATTAAAATTATCTAAATAAGCACTTAATGAATCTGATTTAGATTCTGCTGGATACCAAACTTGTACAACTATTTTTCTATTATCTTTTTTTTCTTCAGTGAACCATTCTTCTCTATAATAATCTTCAAATGTAATAATCTTTGTTCCTATTAAATATAAAGATTCAGGTTCCGGAAGATTTTTGAAATTGAGAGAACAGCTTTGAAATAAAACTAATATAATTAGATATATAAATATTTTTTTCATTATAATTTTATTTTTCCTATTAAAATATCTTTTAACATAAACCAATCTCCTAAGAAACTAAATAATGGATATTTGAAAGTAGCAGGTTTATTTTTTTCAAAAACAGCATGACTGAACCATGCAAAAGAATATCCTGGAATAAGAGAAACAAACATGTAATTATATTGTTTGAAATATATAAATAATATTAATGAGACTAGTCCCAAAAGAGTTCCAATTGCATGGAATAATTTTGTTGAAGATTTTTTATGTTCCATTAAATAGTATAGATAAAATTCTTTAAATGATTTAAATTTATTATCTTTCATTGTGGAATTTATTAAAGATAAATATAAAAATGAATTTATATAAAAATAAAACAGTATTAATTACAGGGGCCTCATATGGAATTGGAGAATCTTTTGCTATTCGTCTAAATTCTTTAGGAGCTAATTTAATTTTAACTGCAAGGTCAGAGGATAAATTAAATGCATTATGTTCAGAAATGAATAATGCGATTGCTATTCCTGGTGACCTTTCAGATAAAGAATTTCATAATGAATTATACCAAACAGTTAATGAGAAAGGTCTTAAAGTTGATATTCTAATTAATAATGCTGGTTTTGGATATTCAGGATTATTTTTAGACTCTACAATTGATAATTATGAAGAAATGTTAAATGTTAATATTCATGCAGTGATGAATTTAACTCATCTTTTTTTACCAGATATGATCAAAAATAAAGCAATCGGAGTTATTAATATATCTTCATTAGCATCATTCCATCCTGTTCCATACTTTAGTATCTATGCTGCAACTAAAGCATTTGTAACTTCTTTTACAGTTAGTTTGCATGATGAGTATAAAGGAACAGGATTAAGATTTTTAGCAGTATGTCCTGGATATACTAAAACTAATTTTAATAAAAGAGCACACATGAAAGAAACTCATATATCTGGCTATATTATGTCTTCTGAAACTGTAGTCGAACAATCATTAAAAGCATTCTTGAAAGGTAAATATATTTTAATTAATGGAGCAATTAACAGGTTTGCTAAATTTTTATTAGGTGCTTTACCTCGATTTATATCATTAAAAATATACAAGAAAGTGATTATAAAAGGGATGAAGGAAAAAAGATGGTAATTATTTCTATTTTTTTGGTGTCATTTTTATTTAGTCAAATTGAAGATGAAAAATTATATATCACAATTCAAATGATGGATCAAGTCGGTGTTATTAATACAGATAACAATCAATTTGAAACTATAATAGAGACTGAAATGCAAGGTAATACTGAAAATTGTATGGACTACAATGATGAGATGTCTTGTAATATGACTAGTAACTGTGAATGGATGATGG
>CETH01443805.1_pt1 | contig 28766 bp, 29 predicted proteins | sample 361461 | NCBI WGS metagenome assembly CETH01 (sample SAMEA2622695, study PRJEB7988) | marine metagenome | isolation source: saline water (ENVO:00002010), including
TTTTGCATTTCATTGATTTTTATATATTTTGAAAAATGCATTTTCCATCCCAAGCCATTAAGTAGTCCCTTAGTCTGATTAAGTGGTAGACCAACTATATTTGAGTATGAACCGTTTATCCATACTACAAAACTATCAGCAAAACCCTGAATGGCATAACCTCCAGCCTTTCCTTTCCATTCACCACTAATTAAGTAACTTTCAACTTCCTTATCAGTGAGTCTTTTGAAACGAACCCGTGTTTCAACTACAGCTGTTGCTAAAACAGATTTTGGAGAAATAACAGCCACACCTGTCAAAACACGATGACGTCGACCTGATAAGCGCTGCAAACAATTCCTAGCCTGATCAGTATTTTCTGCTTTGGGCAAAACATCTCGACCACAAGAAACAACAGTATCTGCGCCTATTATAAAAAATCCAGACTTATGCGAGGATACTGAATATACTTTTTCCTTTGCTACCCTCAAAGCGTAATTACTAGGAGATTCTCTTATTGATTTCTCTTCACTTATATTAGGATGAATCACCTCGTCGGGGACTACTCCAACTTGCATGAGTAGTTCTAGACGTCTTGGAGATGCTGATGCGAGAATGAGCTTATTATTGTTCATTATTTTGGATGGAATCACCATTCTAGTTTAACCGAATTATCTACACTTAAATAATTTGATGCCTGATTAATAGTAATCACTCAGCAATCCCTATAATACCTATAAATAAATTAATATTTAGAAAATATCCTATATTACTGGGGCAGGATTTGAGAATCTTGTTAGTAACTTTTTTGATAATTCATCTCTGATCTGTCTAAACGCATCTAATCTTACCTCTCTGCTCCCCTCAATTATAGAGGGATCCATAGTATGCCAAAATTCAACTTTACACTCAGTAGTCCTAGTCATTTCCATAGCTTTATGTTGAGCTTCTGGAGATAAAGAAATCACCATATCAAAGTTAGAACTACTTAAATCCTCAAAAGTCTTTGATTGATGTAAAGATATATCTATACCTAACTCTTGCATTACTGCTATCGCAAATGGATCTATCTCTCCCATACGAACACCAACAGAGTCTATCAACACCCGTCTTCCACATAAGCTTTTCATTAGCGCTTCAGCAATAGGTGAACGCACAGCATTCCATGTGCAAGCAAATAAAATTCTATCAGGCTGAGTTACCATGGTGTGTTACACACGCATCTGAAAAACGTAAAGGACAGTAAAAAGCCGACGGGCAGTCTTATCATCAACTACTACTTTGTCCTTTAATGTTTCTCTTAGTATTTCAGAGCCTTCATCATGTAAGCCTCTTCTGCCCATATCTATTGCCTCAATCCGCGCTGGTGCAGCAGCGCGAATTGCCTCCATATAAGCTTCACAGACTCTAGCGTAATCTTTTAATAAAGATCTGAAAGGTGACATAGGTATAGAAATCGATTCCACCTTCGAGCCTGATCCATCTTCTAAATCAAATAAAAGACGATTATCTACGACTCGGAGACATACATTATATGGACCTGGTGAAGCACCCACAGGTGAAAAAAAGTTTGAATCCACGAGATCATAAATAGCCACCTTTCTTTCGTGCTCAATATCAGGGTTAGGATGCCTTCCTACCGTATTATCAAGAACTAAACTGGCAATAAATTGAGTATCTTGAATATGCTTATCCGACATTGCCTCAGTCCGAGGTTTCGTCCATTCGGAGTGAAATAGATAAAGCATGAGCCTCCAGGCCTTCAGCTTTAGCTATTTTTATTGCCGACGGTCCAATCGCTCCCAGGCTATGAGAATCACAGCTTACGGTTGTAGTTCTCTTCAAAAAATCTATTACTGATAATCCTGATGTAAACCGCGCACTTCTTGAAGTAGGCAAAACATGATTTGGTCCAGCAACATAATCTCCTATAGCCTCGGGGGTAAATCGGCCTATAAACATTGCACCCGCATTAGTAATTGTTTTAACGAGCTCATCAGGCGATTCTACAGCTAACTCCAAGTGTTCAGGGGCTATTTGATTAGCAAGGTTAGAAGCTTCTTCCATAATTGACTTGACCAATATTATAGCCCCAAACCGCTTCCAACTGTCGCTGGCTATATCAGAACGTTTTAATGATTTTAAATACCTTCCAATAGAATTCTCCACCTTCTTCGCAAATTCATCGTTGTCAGTTATAAGTATAGCCCGGGCAGTTGGATCATGCTCAGCTTGCGATAGAAGGTCCATTGCTATCCAATCTGGGTTATTTAGTTTATCAGCTATAACTAAGATCTCAGATGGACCGGCAATCATATCTATACCAACTTGTCCAAAAACTTGGCGTTTTGCAGAAGCTACCCAGGCATTTCCAGGTCCTACAATCTTATCTACTGGAGTAATTGTACTAGTCCCATAGGCTAATGCTGCTATGGCTTGCGCACCACCAATAGTCCAAATTTCATCGACTCCAGATACCTTAGCTGCTGCAATCACATATGGACTTAGATTTCCTTCAGGCGCTGGAACAGCCATTGCTATTCTGGGCACTCCAGCAACTTTAGCTGGTATGGCATTCATAAGCACTGATGATGGATACGCAGCAGTACCCCCAGGAACATAAATTCCAACAGATGAAATTGGCCTCCATAAAGCCCCTAAACCGACTCCTAAATCATCAGTAAAATTGATGTCGATGGGACTTTGCATCTCATGGAATTTCCTTATTCGTAAGGATGCAAAATTTATGGCATCTAAAGTTTCTTTGCTACAAGCATCTACAGACTGGTCTATTTTTTCTTTAGTTAAAAGCAGATTTTTAACGTCTAGACTATCAAACCTATCAAGCTTTGAGGTGAGTTCTAAAAGTGATTTATCTCCATGCATACGTACTTTATCAATTATTTCTTTTACCCCAGAGTCCACAATTGCAGTGCCGTCTGGCCTTTCATGAATTAGACTAGAAAAGGCCTCTGTAAAATTACTCTCTGAGGAATCTAAACGCCTAACCATTAACAGCCTCCCTAAAGCGTTGCACCCAATCTCCAACGCTATTTGCAAGAGTTTTCATTGCTGCTCGATTCACTACTAACCTAGAAGTCACATCTGCAATATGTTCTACTTCTACTAGTCCATTAGCTTCTAGTGTTGCTCCAGTATGAGTCAAATCAACAATTCTTCGACACAATCCTAGAGTAGGGGCTAATTCCATAGCTCCGTTTAACTTAATACATTCTGCCTGCACACCTCGAGCAGCAAAATGTCTTTCAGTAAGTCTGGGGTATTTTGTTGCCACTCTAACGTGACTCCATTGTGCCGGGTCGTCTTTCTGAGCAAGCTCCTTGAGTTCTGCCACCACTAAACGGCATGGAGCTATACCAAGATCAACAGGCGAGTAGAGCTCATCATAATCGAACTCCATCAAAACATCTGCTCCCGCCACACCAAAATGTGCTGCCCCGAAACCAACAAAAGTTGCCACATCGAATGAACGCACACGAATTATACTTAATTCCTCAATATTCGTGGCGAATCTAAGCTGCCTAGCATCCTTTTCTTGAAATGCCGGTTCAGGAACTATTCCCACATCATCCAACAGAGGCATTAACTCCTCAAGAATGCGGCCCTTTGGCAAAGCCAAAATAATACCGTCTTGACCCTTCATTTTCACTCACTTTCAATCACTACTTATCAAATAAGTATCATATTAATCAATTGGTTCATCACCATCAAAAGTAACCATTAAATTGCTTTGTACTGGCTCATCAAGATCTTCCATCCTTATATCAAAACCTTCCACATCAACTAAGATTTCACCACCACATGAGAATATTAGCCTTATACGATTTTTATCTCTAACCTTAAGCGCTGAAATAGCAATCAACTCTAGTAACCTATTCTCCTTAGTTTGGTCTACTTTCTTTAAAAGGATTTTATGCACACCCTCAATTCTCAAAGCTGCACGAACCTGTTTTAATGGCAATACATCCTTATCAAATTTATGACTCGCAGCATCCTCCCAGGTATAACGTACCATTATTGCAGCAAACCGCTCTTCAGCTTTATCATAAGCTATTTCACCATAACAAGTTACAGCTCCCTGCAAACATGCACTTATTACAGTTAAATCTTCTGACTCCTTAGCTCGAAGACGTAACCTAGATTCATTTCCTGAGAAATCATTCATCAACTTGCTGTCTCCCGGGTAATATAGGCTCCGATTTTAGATAACTTCTCCTCAATCCGTTCATATCCTCTGTCTATATGATAAACCCTATCAATCACTGTTTCACCCTCTGCAGCAAGTCCGGCTATCACTAGCGACGAAGAAGCTCTTAGGTCAGTTGCCATTAATCGAGCGCCCTTTAATTGCTCTACCCCACGCACTACAGCCACCCCTCCTTTAACGCTTATGTTAGCACCTAGGCGGGCTAATTCTGGTACATGCATGAATCTATTTTCAAATATACTCTCAGTAACCGCAGAAGTTCCTTTAGCAATTGTCATAAGGGCCATTGCCTGAGCCTGTAAATCCGTTGGGAAGCCGGGATAAATATTTGTTGATATATCAGTAGCCTCTATTGGTCTGGTTGCTGCGATGTTAATACCATCTTGTGTATTACTAACAGTAACCCCACTCCGTATAAGCATTTCTAATGGTAGTTCTAGATGATCACTATCAGCTCCAACTATATTAATGCTCCCCCCAGTGATTGCAGCCGCCATAGCATACGTCCCTGCTTCAATACGATCAGGGATAACTTGGTGTCTAGCACCATGAAGTATATTTTTACCTTCAATGATTAAATCATCGCTTCCAATACCACTAATATTGGCACCCATTTTTAATAAACACTTAGATAAATCAACAACCTCAGGCTCACGGGCTGCATTCTTGATCCTTGTTTCTCCACTTGCTAAGACCGCAGCCATCATTAAATTTTCTGTTGCACCGACGGAAGGAAAAGGCAAAGAAATATTAGCACCCCTCAATTTCGTTGGCACAGAGGCCTCTATATACCCATCTACTAGTGAGATCTCAGCCCCCATCTGAGATAGACCTGAAAGATGAATATCAATCGGCCGCGTTCCAATTGCACAACCACCAGGCAAAGAAACTCTCGCACTTCCAATACGCGCTAATAATGGGCCTAGGACTAAAATAGAAGCGCGCATCCTCGACACAAGATCATAGCCTGCAGTTGCATTATCTATTCGATCAGCTTGTAAACTTAATTCTTTTGGAAGTGTCTGGTTTAAACTATTCTTTTTTTCTAAGCTATCAATCTTACAACCATGAGTGGTTAACAAGTCCCCCATAGTCTTGATATCCGCTAAATCAGGAACATTCTCCAAAACAAGGCGATCAGCTGTTAGCATTGAAGCAACCATAAGAGGTAAAGCTGCATTTTTTGCGCCACTTATTGTGACATTACCAGAAAGCTTGCGACCTCCTATTACTCTAATCTTGTCCATCACTAGCCTCTGTAAAACACCTTAATAACTTAACGTATGTTCCTAAAGCCGAGGAAGTGTTACTCCTGTTTGACCTTGGTATTTACCAGACCTATCAGCATAACTGACTTCACAATCTTCGTCAGCTTTTAAGAAGATAAACTGACAAGCGCCCTCATTCGCATAAATTTTAGCTGGCAATGGGGTTGTATTTGAGAACTCGAGAGTTACATGTCCTTCCCATTCAGGTTCTAAAGGAGTCACGTTTACAATAATTCCGCATCGAGCATAGGTCGACTTTCCTAGACATATTACAAGAACATCTCTAGGAACACGAAAATATTCTACAGTTCTTGCCAGCGCAAAACTATTTGGAGGAATAACACAGACATCTCCAGTACGTTCAACAAAACTCTCTGAGACAAACTCTTTAGGATCAACAAGAGCCGAGTCAACATTTGTAAATATTTTGAAATCTTCGGAGACTCTTGCGTCATATCCATATGAAGAAACCCCATACGAAATACAGCCCTCTCGCTTCTGTGATTCAACAAAGGGCTCAATCATCCCTCTAGAAACCGCCATCTTACGTATCCACCTATCGGGCATTATGGCCATTAGAAATACCTTCCCTTTTTAATTTCCAGCCTATATTGCAAAAATAAACGACTTATTTACTTCTCTTAATATAGGAATCGGTCCCCTATTTCGCGTTTTTTTTTAAAATTCTTTTTTATTTGACGCTTCTCCTAAAAAAATAAGTGAGATTCTCAAATTTCCCAACATTATTAGGGTTATGCAACGAATCGGCTTATGTAAGTTATTTATTATCTTGACCAATTTTTTCAGATTCCGAAGCCTTTAGAGCACGTTTTTGCTCTTTTCTACGTCTTAGATTCGTTCTGAGCGCAGATGATAGCCGCTCTTTACGATTATGGCTCTTTATGTGTTTAGATTGATCCTGCACAAACTTCTTAGAATTATCAGTCATGGTTGCCCACTGCCATTCTAGTAGAGTATGTTGCCCCATAACAATGCCGCCGTAGCTCAGGGGTAGAGCACATCATTGGTAATGATGAGGTCGTAAGTTCGATTCTTACCGGCGGCACCAAATAAAACTAGTTAAATATTGACCGACAAACTTTTAAGAGCAGAGATACCTATTGGTTTGCCAGAAAATTCTTCCATAGCATCTAACAATGCGGACCAAAAATAATCTGCCGAAGCACAGTCTGTTAATATATCGTAAGTCAAAACCGCATCAATATCGTGCCTGACTACTATACAGTTTAGTCTAGCTATATTTGTTTGCGCCACCTGACCAATGCCAAATACCTGCGGCCTTAGATCAACAGCACATATTTTTGCGAACATACTGGGCGCATATTTTCCTGTCACTTTTAGCCAACAGTTAGTGCTAGCCCTAGGAACATGAAAAACTCCGTCTGATCTATGTGAGGACCAAGTCATATCTAGGTCATTAACTAGACTACTTTCTGCATTGAGGTCACCTAGGATTGCTACTTCACTAGGGGCCAATCTCATGGCCCTCGAATAACATGCCTGCTCGGTAGTAACGTTTGATCCATCGCCAACCTTACAACCATTGGAAACTAGCCATTTTGCGGCATCCCAACCTTTAAAGCCAGTACGTGGCAAATGACTGAGATCTACTAGGCCCATATTGGAAGATGCTTCAGTTTCACTATCGGGATTACCATAGTTTAAGGGCACAGCAAATCCACCCATCTCAGCGAAGACAGCTCCAGATTTAATATGTTGTCTATACAAAAAACTACGATTTGTTAGTGACGAGGGATCTAAAGTTTCAACCATAATTATAACTCCTGTCGCTTACCATCAGGATCATAGAATGGTAACTTCACAACAGTGGCCTGCACAATTTCTCCTTCATCAACACGAATTTCTACTTCACTCCCGGGATCAGATTGATGAGGAGCAACATAGGCTAAGGCTACAACTTTTTTTAGAACAGGTGAGTATCCAATTGATGTTATTCTTCCTGTAATATTTGACCCATCAATTACAAGGTGACACTCCTTTGGAATAGTTGAATTTGATTCACTTAGCTCAAGACCAACCAGTTTTCTTGTAAGCGGTTTACCTTCAAGAATAGATACTGACTTCAGGCCGACATAGAAAGGCTTCTTACGAGAAATTGCCCACGCCATATCGGCTTCAATCGGATGAGTAAGACCATCGGTGTCTTGAGAAATGATTATATGTCCCTTTTCTAATCTTAATAAGCGCTGAGCCTCAACACCAAAAGGCCGGATAGATTCCTCCTGACCCTCTTCCATCAAAGCATCCCAGAGCGCCTCTCCTTGGTGTGCTGGGACATGAAGTTCGTAACCAAGCTCACCTACAAAACCAACGCGCAACATTCTTGCAGGGATACCAGCCACATGCCCCTCTCGAACGCCCATATAAGGAAACCCTGCAGGTGACAAGTCAACATCACTGCAAAGCCTCTCCAAAATATCTCTACTTTTTGGACCAGCAATATTAACACCTGAGTATGAGGCAGTTACATTTGTTATATCTACTTTTAGTCTCCACTGAGCATTGAACCAGAGCATTTGCCTATAAACTGCATCAACGCCACTTGTTGTAGCCGTAACATAAAAATGCTCGTCAGAAAATCTGCAAGCCACACCATCATCAATGATTACACCAGATAGATCTGTCATTAAAACATAACGTGATTTTCCAACCGGCTGTTTAAGGTACGCAAAAGTATACATACGATTTAAAAATTCAGCTGCATCTGGACCACAAATATCAAGACCACCTAAAGTTGATACATCAACTAATCCAACGTTCTGCCTGACATTTAGTGCTTCCTCTCTTATTAGACGATCTTTCTCTTTTGAACTTCCATAATACTCAGGCCTGAGCCATGCACCTGCAGGCATCATCTTTGCCCCTAATTCTATATGACGGTGGTGTATAGATGTATATCGTACAGGCTCAAAAATCCTACCTGCTAAATGACCAAAAGTGACTAATGCATTTGGAGGCCTGGCTGTTGTCATGCCTGTACTGTCAAGTGAAAGTCCCAGATGCTTTGATGCTAAACGCATGGCTGGCAAGGATGAATGTCGGCCCTGTGATGGGCCCATACCATTTGTTGTAAAACGTTTTAAGTGCTCAATATGACTATATCCCTCTTTCAAAGCCATCTGCAGATCATGGACTTGTATATCTTCATCAAAATCAACAAAGGCTTTTCCTTTGGGGTGGTCAAAAATTGGCCAAGGATGTACTTTGGAAGCATACTGTGGAGAAACATCTATTAAGTCACTATCCGAACTTAAGCCAATTTTTTTTGCTGCAATCATACCCACATACCTACCATTAGCAGCCGCAGAATCTATGCAGCTGTGGCCAACTAAGCCACCCGCAGCAAACACTGAATCATCAAGGCCTTCGATTGAAGTTGATCCAGAGTTTTCATCATAGTTAAGTTTTCCTCCTGCCTGACGGATAAGTGGGGCCGCAGGAAACCAGCCAGCGCTTATAACAACAAGATCACAAGAAAATGAGTCAACTTCACGGGCACATACTCCGGGATTCAAAATTTTTGCCACACGTAATTGAGAAACTCGCAAGCCGTCTGCTGAGGGGACAGCCTCCCATGGTGTTCTACCAGGAAATATTGGTATGTGGCGTCTTTGGACCTCAGCTGAAAGTTCAGTTCTATCAGGATCCTCACGCAAATCTACAATTGCTGCGACCTCAACACCTGAGTCAACTAGATCAAGAGCAACACCGTATCCATGATCATCTGATGTTGCTACTACTGCTCTCTTCCCAGGCTTAACGCCCCACATATGAATTAAGCGCTGAGCAGCAGAACCAAGCATAATACCTGGAAGGTCATTATTTCTGAAGACTATTGGTTGCTCCCAACATCCTGTCGCCACTACTAGTGACCTGGCTCTTAACTTAATAAGCCGATTACTGCTCACTACTGCTAACCAGTTATCTGGATATCGACCAATTACCGAGCTACTAGCTAATACACGAATATTTTCATTTTCCTCTACTTCATCTAGCAACTTATCCCTAACACTTTTATCACTATCAACTTCTATGCTCGCTCGCCCCCAGTTTAGTGAGCCGCCTGGAGCCTGATCTTCGTCTATTACAATTACATTTGCTCCAGATTTAGCTGCCTCTATACTAGCGGAAAGGCCTGCTGGTCCAGCACCAACAACAACTACGTCATAAAAAAGATATTCCTTATCGTAATACTTATGTGGCGCGTTGGGATTCAGCACACCTAATCCAGCAATTTTTCGAATTATGTTAGCCCATATAGGCCAAGTCCATCCAGGCTTATAAAAAGCTTTGTAGTAAAAGCCCGCTGGCAAAAATCTACCAAACCTTCCTATTATATTTAGGTTATCTTTTAGTAAAGAACCCCAATAATTCTGAGCTTTTACATCTAGTCCATCAACAATAGGGACTCTTTCCGCAAATCTGTTAGGCGAATCACCAATTTGAACAAGAGTGTTGGCGTCAAGAGAATTCAAACTCATAATTCCACGGGGCCGATGATACTTGAAAGAGCGGGAAAATACTCTCTGATCAGAAGCCATAAGTGCGCTAGCTACTGTATCTCCGTCAAAACCTTTGTAAGTCTTTCCCTCGAACTTGAAGGTAACTATTTTTTGCCTGTTTATTAAATGACCAGCAGGAGCATCCAACCGCATTACCATCAAATACTACTCCCGGTTTCTTTATTTGTGCTATTTACTTCACCAACTTTATTATTTTTAGTATCCTGGCTTTGCGCCTCAACTTCGGGACGATTGTAATCAATTCTCTCTTTATAAATTTCAGAAGGGTCGAAAGTACGTAGTATTTCATCTTTGACTGTATCACGTTCTGCTATAAACCAATATGCAGTAGGAACATGACACCACCACTCTTGGACAACGCCAGCTCGATTCTCTTCAATAAATACATAATTTGCCCACTGATCATCTGATATCAAATGAGGATTTGGGTGATTAATTACGTCACCTCCGAACACAAATTCCTGTGCATTTCTCGGACCGTTTAGTGGACACTCTATTATTTTCATTTAGTAATTTCCTAACACCTAATGACCCACAGAAGCTGCACCCTTTTCGCCAACAAGATCAAATGTTCGAAAACGATCTAATGCAAAAGGCTTTAAAATGTTTGGCGTCTTTTCAGTAGCTAGAGTTTCAGCCATCCTCTTACCTGAAACACACGTGGCCTTGAATCCCCATGTACCCCAACCTGCATCAATATAATAATTATTAACAGGAGTTTTACCCATAACGGGTGAAAAATCTGGGGTCATATCTGCCAAACCAGCCCACTGACGTAAAACTGGCATTTCTGACATAAATGGGAATAATTCAAGAAGATGGCCCATTAATCCTTCCATAAAATCTAGACTTGATGATGTCTGATAACGCGGATAGGGGTCTGTTGAACCACCCATTACGAATTCTCCCCTATCAGACTGAGAAATATAAACATGCAAGGAACCAGAGACAATTATAGGATCTAAAATTGGTTTAACTGGCGTAGAAACACATGCTTGAAGTGGAACAGAACGAATGGGCAAATCAATGCCAGCCAGTCGAGAAACTTCAGAAGAACGACCGGCAACAGCTTGGAGAACTCTACCACATGATATTCTACCCCGATTAGTTTCCACGCCAACAACAGTTCCATCCTCAACTTCTATACCAGTTACTTCAGTATTTTGATGTAACTCAACACCCATCTCTGCAGCTCTACCTGCATATCCCCATGCAACAGCATCGTGCCGTGCTATTGCTCCCGGTGGATGATATAAGGCTCCAAGAACTGGATATCTAACCTCTTCTGAGAGGTTTAGTAGGGGAACCATCCTAGCAAGGTCATCTCTATAAACCACTTCAGAGTTAACCCCAAGGTGCTTATTAACTTCTGCTCGCCATCTGGATGTACGAATAGCAGCATCGGTGTGGGCTAATGTGAAGTGGCCCCGCTCGGAATAAAGAATATTATAGTCGAGCTCCCTACTAAGTCCCTTAAAGAGCTTAAGGCTTTCATCATAGAAATCTACACCCTCTGGAGTGAGATAATTTGACCTTATTATAGCTGTATTACGTCCCGTATTACCCCCTCCAAGCCAGCCCTTTTCAAGTACTGCCACGTTAGTAATACCCCAGTCTCTAGCCAAATAGTATGCTGCGGCAAGTCCATGACCACCACCACCAATTATGACGACATCGTAAGAAGACTTAAGATCTTTGCTATCGCGAAGAAACTGCTTAGGTTGAAATCGAGGGTTGAGGCCGTATTTTAGTAGCCCGAAAGCCATTTTATCTGCCTTACTAAAGATTTAAAGATATATAAATAGGTATTAAATTATTATTAACAATCCAGTGTGTTGTCTCGCTCCCACTTAGAGAGATGCCTTGCATAATCAAGCCATTCTTGCATCTTTAGTTTGGTATAAGAATCAACAAAAGACGTTCCCAAACCCTCTTTAACAATTTTATTAGTCTTGGTAAGTCTTATTGCATCTAATAAATTTAATGGAAGCTTATCTACTCCCTTTAACTTATCTCCCTCAGCATACATATCAATATCATAACGTTTACCAGGATCTCTCTTTGATTTTACACCCTCTAAGCCAGCCATTAGAATTGCAGCCTGTGAGAGATAAGGATTAGTAGAGCCGTCCATCATTCGCAGTTCAAAGCGTCCAGGGCCAGGTATCCTCGCCATAGTTGTACGATTATTTCCACCGAACGTAATTGAGTTTGGGGACCATGTTGCACCAGATAGTGTCGTTCCAGCGTTTAGACGCTTATAACTATTTACCGTTGGGTTATATATTGAGGACAGCGCAGCAGCTGATTTTAAAATACCCCCAAGGAAGTGGTATGATAACTTTGACATTCCCAGCTCACCTTTTGAGTCTGCAAAGAGATTCTTTTTCCCACTTTTATCCCACACTGAAACATGTGTGTGACAGCCATTACCAGTTAAATGCTCGAACGGCTTTGGCATAAAAGTTGCACGTAACCCATGTTTTTCTGCAATAGACTTAACCATATACTTAAAAAACACGTGCCTATCTGCTGATATGAGCGTATCAGTATAGTCATAATTCATTTCGAATTGGCCATTGGCGTCCTCATGGTCATTTTGATAGGGACCCCAACCTAATTTTTCCATACTGTCACAAATTTCAGCAACCACTTCATATCGACGCATTAGTGCAGTTTGGTCGTAACAAGGCTTTGACTGAGTATCACGTTGATCAGAAATGTCACTTCCATCTTCATTGATTATAAAGTATTCCGCTTCCACTCCAGTTTTCATTCTGTAACCTTTTTTCGCAGCCAGGCCCACCTGTTTTTTCAAAACGAGTCTTGGAGTATCTAACATTGGCTCGCCTTCCATCCAACAATCACCAGCCAACCAGCCAACCTCAGGCTTCCACGGCAATTGTATCAAACTATCTGGATCAGGCATTACGAGCATGTCAGGATGAGCAGGTGAAGAATCTAACCATGCAGCAAAAGCTGCGAAACCTGCACCGTCTTTCTGCATACCTCCAATTGCAGAAGCAGGCACTAATTTCGCCCGCAATACTCCAAAGTAATCCACAAAGCTTATGAGAAAATATTTTATTTTCTTCTGTTTTGCGGTCTGCGCCAAGTTTACAGCCATTGGTTTTATATCTCCCAGATATTTCTACTAAGCTACCTTATCATAGCATCAAGCATAATCAATGCTATGAACATAATTTTCCCCTGGTGAAAGGGGATTTATTTCAGTTAACCTTCAAATAAACATATATATTAAGCAAGAACTATAATTCTTATATTTTGCTTTATACACCTAAAGTATGCCAGAAAAATCGATCACATATTAGTAATTAAAGCCCTATATTGGCCTTTATGGATATTTGATCCCTCTTTTCCAGTATCCTGTGTCACCAGAAAATGTGTAAACAATTCTTTCATGTAAACGATTGTCACCCGCCGTCCAAAACTCAATCTCTCTTGGCCTAAGCCTATAACCTGACCAAAAATCAGGGCGAGGAACTTTTATACCTTCAAACCGAGAAGCTATATCCTTGCATCGCTTTTCTAATTCTTTCCTATTAGTTAACGGACTTGATTGAATTGAAGCCCAGGCACTAATCTGACTATCCCTGCTCCTTGAAGAGAAGTAATTATCTGCCTCTTCATCACTTACTGGAACTGCATGCCCTTCAATTCTTACTTGCTTTTCTAATGGAATCCAGTGAAAGCAAAGTGCTGCATTTTGATTTCTCTGCAGATCTTTGCCCTTACGACTATTAAGATTTGTATAAAATACAAACCCTTGGTCGCTGAAACCCTTAAGCAACACCATGCGAACAGAAGGCCGTCCTCTAGAATCTACAGTCGCTAAGGACATTGCAGAAGGCTCTTTAATCTTGGATTCACAGGCCTCTTTATACCAAACATCAAAATGTTTTAATGGGTCATCAAAATTTTCTATAGCCAAAACAGCCCCCTAAAGTACTATAATATCAATCAGACTAGCTATATACACTTAGTAATGTATGTTCTATTAACAACGGATATTTATGAAAATTCATGTAATAGTGGCCACATTTTTGCTTTGTTTTAATAGCTATATAGTATTAGTGCAAAACCTTACACAAAAAGGAGCTTTTTATGTTTAAGACTGGAGCATTTAAGGCAGGAATCGTTTGTATTTCGCTTTTTAGCATAGTCACGATATCAGGATGCCTAGACGGACAGACCACAGGACAAAAAGAACAATTTGGCACTTTAGGAGGCGCCATAATTGGAGGACTCCTGGGAGCACAAGTTGGCGATGGAAGCGGACAGCTAGCAGCAGTTGCAGCAGGAACTCTACTAGGTGCGTTTATTGGAAATGAAATAGGCACTTCATTAGATAAAGCTGACCAGCTATATGCCGAAAGAACAGCGCAAACGGCTCTTGAGAGCGCTCCCACAGGCACAACATCATCCTGGGCTAATCCTGATAACGGACATTCAGGAACTTTTACGCCGACAGATACTTACTTTCGTGATGAATATACACCTTGCCGTGAATACCAACAAACGGTAACAATTGGCGGTAGGACAGAGCAGGCATACGGTACTGCGTGCCGCGATGCCAATGGAGACTGGAGAATACAAAGTTAAATAGAGACAAAATATGCTCTATACTGGGCAAGTTAGGGGTATCACGCAGTCTAAAAGGCTTCATCAACGCCTGAAATACTTTTATATGGATTAGTATTTTATTATAAATGAACCTAACGATTCGTTAATATGCCAAGTGAATTATAGCATTTAGAGGTTGTCAAATGGCTCAAAAATCGGAGCTAATGAATGGAAAAAAAGGCCTGATAATGGGGGTGGCTAATGATAGGTCAATCGCATGGGGAGCCGCTAATGCGCTCCATTCCCATGGAGCACAACTGGCATTTACATATCAAAGTTCAGCTTTAGAAAAACGTGTAAGACCCTTAGCTAATAAAGTTGAGAGTGATATTTTAATACCCTGCGATGTGAGTGATCCTCTACAATTAGAATCGGCATTTGCACAAATAAATAATCAATGGGCGTCCCTGGATTTTGTTATTCATGCAGTTGCATTTTCAGATAAAGAAGAATTAAAAGGAAAATATTTAGATACATCACGTGAGAATTTTCAAACTACCTTAAATATAAGCTGCTTTTCCTTTACCGAAACTTGCCGTAACGCCGCTCCTCTGATGAAAAATGGTGGAAGCCTTCTAACTATGTCATACTACGGTGCAGAAAAATGGATGCCGCATTACAATGTTATGGGCGTTGCGAAAGCTGCACTTGAAGCAAGCGTAACCTACTTAGCCGCAGATCTAGGTGACCAGAATATTCGCGTCAACGCTATTTCTGCAGGACCAATAAAAACACTAGCCGCCTCTGGGATCGGAGATTTTAGATATATATTGAAATGGAATGAGCTCAACTCCCCCTTAAGGAGAAACGTAACTATTGATGAGGTCGGAGGTGCTTCAGTTTACTTAGCATCAGATTTAGCAACCGGGGTAACTGGAGAAGTTCACCATGTAGACTGTGGCTACAACATAGTAGGCATGAAACACCCGGATGCTCCTGATATATCAATTGTCTAGAACGCAAAGATACCTGATGAAATTGCGTCGTACATTTAATTTTAGGATTAAACAAAGAACAGATGTCATATAACACATTTGGACATATATTTAGAGTAACTACTTGGGGAGAGAGTCATGGGCCAGCCCTTGGCTGCGTGATAGATGGATGCCCACCATTAATCGATCTTAATGAGTCCGATATCCAGCCTTGGCTTGACTCACGTAAGCCGGGTAAATCAAGATTTGTTACACAACGAAAAGAGAATGACAAAGTGCAAATCCTCTCAGGTACGTTTGAAGGAAAAACAACTGGCACGCCAATAAGCCTTATAATAAATAATGAAGATGCCAGATCAAAAGATTATGGGGCTATAGCCGAAAAGTATCGACCAGGGCACGCAGATATTGCATACGATATGAAATATGGAATTCGCGATTATCGTGGTGGGGGGCGGTCCTCTGCTCGTGAGACTGCATCAAGGGTAGCGGCCGGAGCAGTTGCCAGAAAGATATTAGGCAATAAATTAGAGATTAAAGGTGCTGTTGTCCAAATAGGATCAAAATCTATTGATCGTTCTAAATGGAATTGGGACCAGATAAATAAAAATGATTTCTTTGCTCCTGATAATAGCATTCTAACTGAATGGGAAACCTACCTAGATGAAATCAGAAGTCGCGGATCATCTGTTGGTGCAATTATTGAGATAACAGTTAAAGGAACACCCAAAGGACTTGGGGCGCCAGTGTATAGAAAACTTGATGCAGATATTGCTCATGCTCTTATGGGAATTAATGCCGTGAAAGCAGTTGAAATAGGCGCTGGTTTCGAAGCTGGAACCCTAGAAGGACCTGATAATGCGGATGAAATAAGAATTGGAAATAACGAAGCCAAATTTATGTCTAATAATGCGGGCGGTATACTTGGCGGTATCTCAACTGGACAAGATATTATTTGCAGAATCGCAGTCAAACCAACAAGCTCCTTTCTCACTCCCAGAAAAACTATAACAGTAGATGGAAAAGAAACCGAAATTGAAACTAAAGGAAGACATGATCCATGCGTTGGAATACGAGCCACACCTGTTGCTGAAGCAATGATTGCCTGCATTCTTGCAGACCACCTATTACTTGATCGAGCGCAGATAGGAACTCGATAATGAATAAGACGAAACGGAATAATGAATCGCCAAAACCAAAAAAAAATAATGTTTGCGCAATAAGATTGCCTTCCGAAAAAAGCTTACCTCAATCGATTAAGAGCATTTTTAAAAAATGCAAAGAAAAAATCGGCTTTGTACCCAACGTACTGCGCGCATATACCCTTAGACAAAATAAATTTGAATACTTTCGTTCTTATAACAATGAATTAATGTTAGGCGAAAGCGGCCTGTCAAAACTTGATAGAGAAATTATTGCTGTAGTTGTTTCATCAGCTAATCACTGTAACTACTGCCTTGTTGCACACGGTGCAGCAGTTCGTCATTTATCTGGTGATGCCAAACTAGGAGACGACTTAGCCTCAAACTACAGAGAAGCAAAGCTTAACAAACGCCAAAAATTGATGAGCGACTTTGCGTGGAAGCTAACAACACGACCCCACGAAGTTCATGATGCAGATAGGTCCTCACTTCGTATGGCGGGGTTTAACGACAAAGATATTTTCGATATTGTAGAAGTAACAGGATTTTACAATATGAGTAATAGGATAGCTTCTGGGCTAAGCATAAAGCCAAATGACGAATACTACGATATAGGCCGTTAGTGTTACTCAACAAACTATTAAATCATAATTATCTAAAAATTCTCATTAGCAATAGTCTGATCAAATAGAATTAAATTCTGCAGCTATAAGAAACTCAATATTTCCGTTATTACCAGTAATTGGGCTCTCCGTAAGACCCAAAACCTTCCAGCCCTTTAGACTTTCAATCCAGTTTTTTATATTCGCACAAGCATCATCTCGTGCTTTTTTATCGCGTACGATACCACCCCGACCCACAAGAGACGGACCAACTTCGAATTGTGGTTTTATCAGAGCAACCAGCCAACAACCAGAACTGGCTAGACTTAAGGATGCAGGGAGTATTGTTTTTAGCCCAATAAAACTTGCATCACAAACAATAGCACCAATCGGGTCAGATACAATTTGATTATTTATATAGCGCGCATTAGTACGCTCCATAGTTATGATACGTGGATCATTTCTTAATTTATCTGCAAGCTGGCCATATCCTACATCTATGGCATAAACTCTACTTGCCCCATTTTCCAGTAAAACATGCGTAAATCCTCCTGTAGATGCACCAACATCAATACATGTTCTGGATTCAGGTGACAGCCCAAAGTAGCTTAAACCATGGTCTAACTTTACCCCACCTCTACCAACCCATGGATACTCTGGACCACGGATATCTAGCGGATACAACTTGTCAATTAAATCTCCAGCCTTCAAAATACGCTTCTCTCCAGAAAAAACTTTTCCTGACATAATCAAAGCTCTCGCCTTAGTCCGAGATTGAACAAGGCCCCTATGAACTAATTCAGAATCAACCCGCACTTTTTTTTTGGCTGGCACAAATCTTGAAGATTTTATTTTTTTAGTTTTTTCTTTCAATTATATACCTAGCAACTTCTCGTAACAACTCAGCCTTATGGTCAAATATATCTAGTCGAGCTATTGCACTTGATACTAAATTCTCTGCTTTTTCCCGAGCAATTTCTGGGCCCAGCAATCCAACAAATGTCGCCTTTCCTGCCGCTATGTCTTTTCCGGCAGCCTTACCAAGGGTGGATTCATCACCTTCATAGTCAAGTAAGTCATCGGCAATTTGAAATGCTAAACCAATATCATCCGCATAACATCGAAGAGCCGTTCGTTTGATACCATTATCACCAGCAAGAATTGCTCCAGCCTCACAAGAAAATCTTATCAATGCGCCAGTCTTACGACTTTGTAATCGAACAATGGTATCCAAATCGAAAGATCTCTCTGAAGTTTCAGCAGCGAGATCCATAGCCTGGCCTCCAACCATCCCTGCTGCTCCGGCAGCTATAGCTAGTTCTTGTGTAATAGCAGAACGTATTTCTCCATCAGGGTGAGATTCTTTACTAGATACTATCTGAAAAGCCATAGTCAAAAGAGCATCACCAGCTAGTATAGCCGTTGCCTCATCAAACTCTTTATGGCACGTAGGCCGACCTCTTCGAAGATCATCATTATCCATTGATGGAAGATCATCATGAATAAGCGAATAAGTATGAACCATTTCAATTGCCACCGCACAAGCTAGTGCCTGATATCTAGGCACTTCAAAAATATCTGACGATAAAAAAACAAGAAAGGGCCTCAATCTCTTGCCCCCAGCTAACAAAGAATAACGCATAGCCTCGTAAACCAAGGAGTCCACGTCTTTACTTTCTGGAACGTATTTTTCAAGCGCTTCCGTTGTCTCTAGCGCACATTTTTCTAATGCATTCTTCAATCGGATCACAGTGTTAAGTCCTTAATCTTTACTTTTTTTATATAGAATAAAAACCTGAGTCTAATCACTATCTAAGTCTACAACCTTCTCAACAATGCCATCAGCTCTCGCCTCTATCTTCTTTACACGTAATTCCGCTTGCTTAAGTTTGTCTTCACAGTGCTTCTTTAATAAGATACCTCTCTCGTAAGCATCTATAGAACCATCCAAATCCGTCTCACCAGATTCAAGTTTCTCGACTATTTTTTCAAGCTCATCTAAAGCCTTTTCAAAACTCATATTCTTTAGATCTAGTTTATTCTCTGATTTACTCATATCTTTAAACCCTATTAAGCAAGTTGCTATTTAAAAAACTTATCAATTTGCCTCCATCAAGGCTCCAACATGTGCCGCGACTGAACGACCAAGAGCATCAATATTGTAGCCCCCCTCAAGGCAGGACACTATCTGACCATCACATTTTTCATTTGCCACTCGAACCAATTCCCATGTAATCCACCTATAATCATCCTCTACTAAATTTAGACTGGCAAGAGGATCTTGATAATGTGCATCAAAGCCAGCTGAAAGTATTATTATCTCAGGCTCATGCCTACGCAGAGCAGGTAATACCTTTTCAATAATAGCAAGTCTAAATGCCTCAGAATCTGTTGAATGCTTCAGCGGTACGTTCACAATATTTCCCACTCCAGTTTCGTCAATATTTCCAGTGCCAGGATAAAAGGGGAATTGATGAGTTGAAGCAAAGAAAAGGTCCCCGTCTTTCTCAAAAGCAGCTTGAGTACCATTTCCATGGTGAACATCAAAATCAACTACTGCTACACGAGTAAGACCATGAACTCTCCTTGCATGATCAGCAGCAATTGCTACGTTATTAAAAAGACAAAACCCCATTGACCTCGATGGCTCTGCGTGATGGCCAGGGGGTCTTAATGCACAAAAAGCGTTATCAACCTCCTTACTTAAAACTTTATCCACTGCCGCACAAGCAGCCCCAACAGACCTTAATGCAGCTTCACCTGACTTAGGTGATAGAACTGTATCTCCATCAACAAATTCATATCCAGAACTAGGTATAAGTTCAAAAATTTCATCCACATGCCCTGATGCATGCACGTGCTTAAGATCTGATATATTCGCTAAGGGCGAATCAAATCTTAATAATTCTTTAAAGTTTTCACTACTAAGATACTTTTCAATTGATACAAGTCTATTTGGAGATTCAGGGTGATTAACACCCGGCTCGTGACCCAAACAACTTTTATGAAAAAAAAGAGCCGTATCTGCCATAAATCGACCAAAAAATGACTATAGTCATATCCCTCATCAAGAATGTAACTTAGCTAATTTCCTCAGAAATTCTATCAATTAAAATCAAAAAAACCCACTTATTTGCTTTAACAGCGACTTAGTGTTCTAGAAATTTATAAAAACAAGCACTACTCAAGTGTATTCACACTTGCATTTATATTATCTTAGACCAAATGTAATATTGTAAAAATCTATACTTTAATGCCTAAAAATTTCCATAATACTAAGTTATTGTCCGGCATTACAGTAATATGTATTAGAAAAGTGCATGATACCGGCTATAAATCGACATAAAGTGAGGATACATCAATGCTTCGTGGGATAATTCTAGGATTATTTATAACAATTTTGGTAATTTTTATACCTCCTATTTCTGGACAAGTAGGTAATGTTTATTCCTCCAATAGTGCGCTAGCAGGAACTATTCCACCGAAAGAACTCCCCACCCTAGCTCCATTAGTTGAAGAAGTGTCCCCAGCCGTGGTTAATATTGCAACGAAGGGGCTTGTTGAGGTTAGACAGAATCCTCTTTTTAGAGACCCTTTCTTTCGCCGATTTTTTGGAGATCGTATACCACAACAACAAAGAGAAACGGCAAGTGTTGGTTCCGGAGTAATTGTTGATTCTGTGCGAGGATATATAGTGACAAACTCTCATGTTATTGCGCAAGCAAATGAAATAGTTGTCACGCTCAAAGATCGTCGTCGGTTACCTGCAAAAGTTATAGGTTCAGATCCTGAAACAGATATAGCAATATTAAAGGTTAAGCCTAAAAATTTAAAAGAGGTTCAATACGCCAATTCCGAAGAACTTCGTGTTGGTGATTATGTTATAGCTATAGGTAACCCCTTTGGACTAGGTCAAACGGTTACATCAGGTATTGTAAGCGCTCTCGGTCGAAGCGGACTTGGAATAGAAAATTATGAAGACTTTATCCAAACTGACGCATCGATCAACCCTGGAAATTCAGGCGGTGCTCTAGTTAATTTAAAAGGGGAACTGGTAGGCATTAATACAGCTATAATCGGGCCATCTGGGGGAAATGTTGGTATAGGATTTGCTATACCAATCAACATGGCCCGTCAGATTATGGATCAATTGATAGAACACGGTGAAATCCAACGCGGGCGTATAGGAGTTCAAATTCAAGACCTCACTATGGAACTAGCTGAAGCATTAGGAGTTAAGGGTGAATCTGGGGCAGTAGTTAGTCAGGTTATGCCAAATTCCTCAGCCTCCAAAGCCGGTATCCAGGCTGGTGATGTAATTGTTGAAATGAATGGCCAACCCGTAATCGGATCTTCAGATCTTAGAAACAAGGTTGGCGTACTCAGAGTTGGAGATAAGGTAACTATTATTGCAATTCGTGATGGTAAAGAACTCAAGCTAAAAATGAAAGTTGGTGCGCGCGATGAGTCGCCAAAATTATCAAGCAACAACGATATACCGAAGCTTGAAGGCGCGACTTTTGGAAAAGTGCCAGAAAATCATCCCTTATACGGAAAGGTTGCTGGAGTAGCAGTAATTCAAATCCAGCCTAACAGCCCTGCACAACAAGCAGGCCTGAGTCCAGGAGACATAATACTATCCATCAATAAAACTAGGGTGAAAGAACCGAAAACTCTCTTGGAAGAAGCTCAAAAGTCTAAAAATGGACCCTTATTGCTAAATGTTCGCCGTGGAAATGGTGCCCTTTTTCTGTTGATACAATAAGATAATAATATGCATAAAATTAATCTTTACACTTTCCTCATAGCATAACTTTGCTAATAATATGGTTAATTAGAAACTTTTGATCTATCTTAATTTGTATGGACCTAAACTTGGTTAAATGGAGGAAATTGTGGGTGAGTATTTAGTAGGAATTGATGTGGGAGGCACTTTTACTGATTTTGTTAGTTATGACAGAGAAAGTAAGACTATCAAAGTTTGGAAAAATCCCTCAACGCCTCGCGACCCTAACGATGGAATTTTAAATGGGTTAAGTAGATACGAAGATTCTAGTGAAATTAAAAATGTCCGTCTTGGAACTACGATAGCAACAAATGCCATCTTAGAACGTAAAGGAGCAACCGTTGGGTATATTACCACTCAAGGGTTTAGAGATGTTCCGTTCATCCAAAGGGGTCAACGCATCAACCATTACGATATGACATGGGTTAAACCAAAGCCACTAGCTAAACGTAGACATTGTTACGAAATAAATGAGCGCATTCTCCCTGATGGTACCATTCAAACTAGTCTTGACGTTGAAGGTCTAAAAACACTAGCTCAGCAGATAAAAGAAAATCAAGAAATAGAAGCTTTAGCTGTAAACCTCCTTTTTTCTTATGTGCGTCCAGATCATGAGCGACAAGCAAAAGAAATACTAGAGAAAGAACTTCCCAATATACCAATCTCTATTTCATATGATGTTCTGCCAAAGTGGAAAGAGTATGAGAGGGCATCAACAACAATCGCAGATGCTTACATCAAACCTGTTGTTAGAAAACAGATGGATACTATCAGAGCAAGATTTAACGAAAATGGCATTACTGACCATGTGGCAATTATTAAATCTAATGGCGGAGAGATGACGACAGACGCTGCTGCACAATCTCCTATACAAATGACAGTTTCAGGACCAACTGGTGGTGTGATTGCTGGGAAACAGATAGCCCGGCTTGCAGGTGTGGACCACTTGGTAACATTTGATATGGGAGGAACATCAACTGACTGCTCAACTGTTGTTAATGGAAATGAAAGTTTTACAACTGACTTTGATATAGAGTTTGGAATCCCTATACAAATTCCGATGATAGATATACGAACCATCGGTGCAGGAGGTGGGTCTATTGCTTGGATAGATAAAGGGGGAATGCTGCGAGTAGGACCTGAAAGCGCAGGTGCAGAACCGGGACCAGCTTGTTATGGTAATGGAGGAAAAAGACCTGCAGTCACTGATGCCAATGTGGTTCTTGGCAGAATCAGCCCTGAAAACTTTTTGGGTGGTGACATGAAACTTGACAAAACAGCGGCAATAGATGCTGTAAAGTCGGTTGCAGACGAATTAGGCCGGGGCATTGAAGACACAGCCCTCGCAATAGTTCAAATAGCTAATAATAATATGGTTGGGGCACTTCGATCTGTTCTAGTTGAAAGAGGCCTAGACCCTAGAGACTTCACCTTATTAGCCTTTGGTGGAGCTGGACCACTTCATGTAAATGATCTTATGATTGATGCAGGAATACCCTCGGGTATTGTACCCAACTATCCAGGTCAATTTTCTGCATTTGGCTTTATTATGACTGATGCTCGCGTGGACGTTCAACGAACAGTCCAGATGACCTCCAAATCTTTTGATAACTCTCGTGCAAGCGAGATATTAAACGAGCTAGTGACAAGTGGAATAAGCGAACTAAAGGCCCAAGGGTATACAAAAAATATAGAAGCTCACAGGTCGGTAGAAGCTAGATACTTGGGCCAGAACTATGAACTAGAAGTAGATATTAATTTCGATGTATTTGACGAAAAGACTACCGAAGATATGTATCAGGCTTTCCATAACCTGCATAAAGCACGTTTTGGTTTTAATATCCCTGGAGAATCGATTGATATTATCACAATAAAATCGACCGTGGTATCTCTTACTGAAAAACCAGAGTTAGCTTTAATAGAAGAAAGTGATGGAAAATCAGTAAAAGAACTAAGCACCAGAGCTGTAATTTTTGAAGATGGAACTCATGATACACCAATATATGGACGTAGTAATCTAAAGTCTGGAGACAAGATAACTGGACCTGCTATAATAGAAGAAGCAGCATCTGTAACTGTAGTTCGACCAAATGAAAAAGTGAAAGTTGATCAATATGGAAATCTTCTTATTGGCAAACTGGCTAAGGGGTAAGGGCAATGACCACAGAAAATAAAGCGACCACTGATATCGATATGGTGACTATGAGCATAATCGATTCTACTATGACAGCAATTTGTCGAGAGATGGGGGTTGTTCTAATGAAAACCTCATACTCAACTATATTTAATGAAGCTCTTGACTTTACTTGTGTTCTTGGTGGAGCTAATGGGGAACTAATGGCCCAAGCAGAATACTGCCCCTCAATGATTGGTGGTGTACCCTTATTACTACGCAGTAGTATAAAAGAGATCCCAATAGACGATATTCACCCCGGAGATGTACTCCTGCATAATGACCCTTATCGAGGAGGCCTGCATTGCCCAGAACATACTTTAATTAAACCTGTTTTTGTCGATGACGAGATAATGGGGTTTGCCATGACAATCGGACATCTAACAGAGATTGGTGGCATGGTCCCCGGAGCCTTTGCGGGTGAAGCAACAGAAATCTTTCATGAAGGTATTCGTGTTCCTCCCGTTAAGATAATTAGTAAAGGTGAGGATGTTGAAGAGGTATGGAAGCTTCTATTAGCGAACGTTCGGACACCACGCTACAACTACGGAGACCTCAGAGCGCTTATCGCCGGCGTTGACGTTGGTGAAACAAGATTAGAAGCCATGGTTAAAAAATATGGCAAAGAAGTATTCAGAAAAAATGTTGCTGACTTATATGATTACTCGGAATCAAGAATGCGCGCCGAGATTGCAGCTATTCCAGATGGAAAATATAATTTCCAGGATACTATAGAGGACGATGGGATTGAGAAGAAACCCTTCACAATCAACACTACAGTATACGTTCAAAATGATGAAGTAGTAGTTGACTACACAGGCTCCAGTGATCAAGCCAAGGGGCCTATTAACGCAACTCTTGGGGTTGCATACTCTGCATCATATAACGGAATACTTCATTGCACAGATCATACTATACCAAAAAACTCTGGGTGTTTTAGACCTATCAAGGTAGTCGCCCCTCCAGGAACTATCCTGAATGTCGACTTCCCAGCACCTGAAGTCGGAGGTAATACTGAAAGCCACTGCAAAATAGCAGGAACAGTTATAGGTGCACTTTCAGCTGCTCTTCCTAATGATACAATGGCTGCAGAAGGGGCAACCCACACAAATTTTGTTTTTGGAGGTCATGACGAAGACCTTGATGAAACCTTTGTTTGCTATGCTATAGAACTCTCAGGATGGGGCGGCAGATCATTCGCAGACGGAAATGATGCTACAGATTCTATAAATGGAAACTGTCGCGTTATACCAGTTGAAGTTTTTGAGACACGCTTTCCACTTCAGTGTGAAAAGTTTGAACTAGTGCAAGACTCCGGCGGCCCTGGACTAAATCGTGGAGGACTGTCAACAACACGTGTATTAAAGAGTAAAACTGAAATTACGGGCAGTCAGATGTCTGATAGACACCATACTCGTCCCTGGGGACTACACGGTGGAGAAGGCGGAGGTACAGCAGGTACATGGTTCCGCGCATCTGGATCAGACAATTGGGAAGGAATTGATAAAGCCTTCGGTAAAACCAGTCCCTCAAAATGGTCACGCGTTATGATTAGGCCAGGAGATTCTATGCGCTTTCAAACTCCAGGAGGGGGGGGTTGGGGCAATCCGAGAGACCGCGAACGTGAAAGAGTCCTTGAAGATCTTAGAGAAGGCTATATTAGTGAAAAAGTTGCGAAAGAAATTTATGGCCTAAAAGATTCAGATATTCCAAATTAAATTTATACTAGGGATAGTAAGCAGGTGCTTTGATTCATTCTATGAAGTGAGCTAGTAATTCATTTTCTTTTCGGCTTCCAAATTTCAATAAGAATCCGAAATATCAATAAGGTTTTCATACGTGTCAGAAAAAGTTTGCGGTAATTGATCCTTTGAATGACAAAAAAAACAAAAATTTCACCACAACAAGATTGTCTCCCGGAGACCCATCTCCGTTTAAAATAAATAATGCCGGAAGTAAAAATAAAAAATGGTTACTAACGTGTGACCATGCCTCAAATAGAGTTCCATATCATATGGACAATCTTAGTCTATCGCCCAAAGAACTTTCAAGACACATTGCTTGGGATATTGGCGCCATGGGGATGGCAAATGAAATCTCGAGAATATTAGACGCGCCCTTAGTATCTGGAAATTATTCAAGGCTCATAATTGATTTAAATAGGCCGATATCTTCACCAACACTTATTGTTGATAATGCTGATGGCACTCCAATATTAGCTAATACTAATGTTAGCCACCTAGAATTCTCTGAACGAGTAGACTACTTTCATACGCCATATCACAATAAAATATCTTCAATGCTAGACCTAAGAGTAATGGACGAAAACGTTCCAATACTAGTTGCGATTCATAGCTTTACACCCTTACTAAATAATACAAATAGACCTTGGCATATTGGTCTCTTATATGAACATGACGATAGACTTGTTGAACCACTAAAAGAGGCTATTCTCTCCAAAAACCCGGAACTCATTATTGGTGATAATGAACCTTATGCAATTCGCGGTCCGTCTGATTACACAATTCCCTTTCATGGACAAGATCGTGGAATCCCCCATATCGAAATTGAGGTAAGGCAAGATCTCATTGAAACTCAAGAGAAACAGATAATTTGGGGTCAAAGGCTAGCTTCAGCACTAATATCTGTGGTTAATTCTATCCCTCCTATGAAAATTATTACTCCTAAGACTTAGATCTCCGGAATTTAAACTTACAAGACAGGCATAAGCTCTCTTGCTCAATACTATTCATCATAAACGTATCGCATTATTTGCAATAATTTTAGGCGCATGGTGCCTTGGATCTTCACCAATTTTTGTACGATTAGGCGAAGCTGGGCCATCTGCCATAGCTTTTTGGCGTGTTGCCCTTTCTCTACCCATTGCCTATGCATGGATGCGGATGGAAAATAGATTAAACTATGAGCACTTTAATAAAAATAATAATACCTATAGCTCCAATATATTTCGTGCCAACATTGCAAATAAGAAACTAATAATAATACTTATTGCTTCATTTTTTTGGGTAGGTGACCTTATTTTCTGGCATCTATCTCTTTCCAAGACAAATATTGCTAATTCAACTTTTCTTGCTACAAGCTCCCCTATTTTCATTACTATAGCCGCGTGGTTCTTATTCGGAGAGAAATATACTCGTTTATTTCTACTTGGTGCAGGAATAACAGTAGTGGGATCTATTGTATTAATGAGTGCTACATTAAACTTTGATAATGGTAGTATAGTTGGAGATGGGTTAAGTCTGATTACTGCTTTTTGTTTTGGAGCTTTTGTTTTGGCAGTACGCCAACTCCGTAAGTTCATGGGTGCAGGTACTATAATGTTTTACACCGCATTAATTAGCGCTCCATGCTTTTTAATTATTAGCATCCTCTCCGGTGAAATATTTTTTCCTAATTCACTTCAAGGATGGGGCGCCCTTTTAGGTCTTGCCATAATAACACAAATTTTAGGCCAAGGATTACTGGCCTATGGTTTAGGGCAGATAAAAGCCGGGGCAGCATCAATATTAATTTTAATTGAACCAATTGTTGCAGCATTATTAGCCTGGCTAGTTCTTTCAGAAGCCCTTAATCCTCTTCAAGCCGCTGGTTGCTTGCTGATAATATTAGGGATAATTGTGGTACAAAAACAATCGAGTGCATACGACTCACAAGCTAATTAAATGCTTTGATTCTCGCTCAACCAACTAGATATCTGATCGCTGAGCCATCGATGAGCCGAAGGTATATACACTTGAGAGTTTTTAATTTGTAATTCTACACCCTGGGAACCTGGAAGACCTTCATCAGCCAAAGGACGAGCCCCCAATAGCCACTTGTGAATTAGACTTTCATTGACTTCTGGGTGAAACTGGATCGCAATTACATTATCAGAATATATAAAGCCTTGATTGGGACAATTAGTGCCACTAGCCGAAAGTCTCGCCCCGTGTGGCAAAGAAAAAATCTCGCCATGCCTATGATAACAGACAAAATTATCCGGAATTTCTAACTCATTGTCATTAACAGGAAAAATCGGATACCAGCCAAATTCATAAATCTCTTCGGGATGTTGTGTTACACTTGCGCCAAGGGCTCTAGCTATCAACTGAGCACCTAGACAAATACCAAAAACTGGGAAGTTTGATAAAAAAGCACGCTCAAGCCATTTCAATTCATAGTGAATATAATCCACATGATCATCATTGGCACTTTGAATGCCACCAAAGCTCACAGCCCCACTGTAAATAGACAGATCTTCCGGTAAACGATCACCTTTGTTAAGCCTCAAAATTTTATATGGTATTTTTTTATTCTCTAAAATAACCGAGAATTCCCCAGTATCTGAAGCGGTCAAATGGGTTATTAGCAATACCGGACGGTCTTTTAATCTTGGGGACATTTTAATGCCTATTTAGGGTAAAATTACCAGAAATATAAAAAA
>CETH01071940.1_pt1 | contig 28745 bp, 25 predicted proteins | sample 361461 | NCBI WGS metagenome assembly CETH01 (sample SAMEA2622695, study PRJEB7988) | marine metagenome | isolation source: saline water (ENVO:00002010), including
AATTAATGGATGACAATGATTACACTTTCTCACCAGGAAAAGCTATGTTTAAACTTAATGATAAAAAAATACCTAAATGAAAAAAATTATTTTAATATTTTTATTTTCTTTCTTAACCAATCATGAAATCTTTTAATTTCATATTCTTCAGGCATTAAAATTCCTGTTTTATAAGCTGGATTATACACTCCTTGCTGATTTAATTCACAAGCATGACTATCTTCGCTCATTACTTTCACAGAAAAATCGACTACATTTTTAATTTTATAGTTTTTATCTTTTAGCGTGTCTGATGGAAATAGCCACTCAGCGGAGACCTCAGTTTCTGAATTAGTTTTTGGAAGTATTCTAACAACTCTTATATGATCTATGAAAATTACTAAAAACATTGTAGGCCATGTAGTTATATAAATAAATCCCTGAAAATTCTTACTTTGTTCAACTTCTTTAATTTTTTTCCCATGAGCGCTTCCATCGAATGACCATGTCTCAGCTCCTTTCCTCAATCCACCTTGAAATTTAGGATGATCTATTTTTTTTAATTTTTTCCAGTTTGGGTCATCTTTAATATCAACCATTCTACGCCCATAAACAGGGACTAATTTTGTTAGATCAGGATGAATGTTTGGACAGTGAAGGCATTCTGAATAATTTTCCCAAAAAAGTTTCCAATTACATTTAATTATTTTTTTCCATCTGTGTGCAACTTCATATTTTTCAATGCCTAATTTGTTTACTATCTCGTTATAGTCTTGAAATCGATTTTTTATTTTCCATTTTATTTTTTTATCCAAATTAATGAAAATCAACCCATTCCAAATTTTAATATTTATTTTTTTTAATCCATAGTTTGATATCTTAAAATTTTTTGGTATTTTAAAAGAAGAAGTTTTTAAAAGCTTGCCATCACTGGCATTATATGACCATTGATGATAAGGGCAAATTAAAATATTGTTTTTCAATTTTCCATTTTGATTTGAGCAAATTACAGAACCCCTATGTCTACATGTATTTAAATAAGCTTTTAAAACATTTAATTTATCTTTTAAAATAAGTATATCAACTTTTGAAACTTTAATTGTAAGATAAGATAAAGATTCTTTTAGATTGTTTTCATGACAAACATAAATCCATTCCTTATTAAATATTTTTAACTGTTCCTTCTCGAAATGATTTAAATCATAGTACCATTTTAAAGGTATCGAATTCACGCTTTTTGTTAAACTATAAAATTTAGACATTTATAAATATTATATTGTATACTTTACGAAATTTATATAGAAATCAGCCTATTTTCATTGAATGAATATTCAGTTAATGTTAGATTTAATAAATGAAAAACGACTATATTAAAAACATTCACAAAAAAGATAAACATCTTCTACATCCCTATGAAAATCTTCAAGATAGGGGAACATATGACAGAAAACTTATATTAAACTCTGAAGGTATCTATCTTTATGATGAAAATGGAAAAAAATATATTGATGGACCGGGAGGAATGTGGTGCAATAATATAGGACACGGCAACAAAGAAATTGGGGAAGCAGTAAAAAAACAAATGGATAAAATGGATTACGCCAGTCCATTTTCTGAATCTACTGAGCCTGCTGCAGAATTAGCGAGTATACTAAGTGAATTGACTCCTGGGGATTTAAATACTGTTTTTTTTACTACTGATGGATCAACTGCTAATGATTCTGCTTTAAGATTTGTAATGCTATATAACAACATAATTGGTCGTCCAGAAAAAAAACACATCATAACAAGAGATCGTGCATATCACGGAAGCACCTATTTAACTGGCTCAATAACAGGTAAAGACAGAGAAAAAAATTTTTTTGATTTCGAAAAAAACTTCATTCATCACTTAAGTAATCCTAACCCATATAGAAAAAAAGAAGGTCAAAGCATTGAAGATTTTTGTAATGAAAAAATTAATGAATTTGAAGAAAAAATTTTGGAAATAGGTCCTGATAAAGTTGCTGCATTCATTGCAGAGCCGATTATGGCTTCAGGTGGATGCATTGTCCCTCCTGAAAATTACTTAAAAGAATTTTGGAGAATTTGTAAAAAATATGATATTCTTTTTATTGCAGATGAAGTTGTAACTGCATTTGGAAGATTGGGCCACTTCTTTTCTATAGAAAAAATATTTGGAATTATTCCTGATATTATTACAACTGCGAAAGGTATTACCTCTGGTTACATGCCTTTAGGAGCAGTAATAATTTCAGACAGATTAATGGAAAGTGTTAAAAAAGAATCTACATTCCTGTTCCATGGTTTTACTTATTCAGGTCATCCCGCATGTTGTGCTGCTGCAATAAAAAATATTGAAATACTAAAAAGAGATAAGATACTTGAAAACGTTAAATCACTATCAAAATATTTTATGAATCAGCTTGAAACACTTTATGACCTCCCTATTGTTGGAGATGTTAGAGGAAAAGGATTGATGGCAGGAATAGAATGTGTAATTGATAAAAAAAGTAAAAATCCCTTAATTTTAGATAAAGCAATCGGATCAAGAATAGATGAAGAATCTCTAAAACTTGGATTAATTATTAGGCCTATATACCACATTTGCGTCCTTTCACCTGCTTTAATTATAACGAAATCAGAAATTGATGACTTGGTAGATAGATTAAAAAAATCTATCTCCAATGCAATGGATAAAGTTGAAGAAGAAGGGCTGTGGTCACGGTCTAATGCCAAATAATCTTTCTAAAATTTCAGGTTACATAAATTTAAAAAGTATAAATGTAAGTGTTAAATATTTATCAATTTCTGCTCTATTCACTGGAATTGGGCTAGGCTATTTTTTTACATTAATGGTAATGATTCTAAAGCATAACGGCTACTCAGAGAGTATGATTGGTTTAATAGGCGCAAGTTTTTCATTTGGTTTGATGTCTGCGGGTTTAATTGTGACAAGAATTTTAAAACAAATAGGTCTTTATCAAACAATGTTGCTTTCTATAAGTGTGCAAACTTTATTGGTAATATTAATGTTTGTTTTCTTTAACCCTATAGTAATCTCAATTTCTCATTTTATTATGGGATTACTTGGAGGAATGAATTGGATGACTATGGATACCTGGGTAAATGTAGTGTCCACAAATAAAAACAGAGGAAAAGCAATTGCTTTTTACAATCTTTCAATAACTTTAGGATTTTCTATAGGCCCATTATTAATTAGTTTATTTGGAACTTATGGATCTGTTCCAATTTTTTTAGCTATATTTTTAATGATCATTAGAACTCCTGTCATAATATCGATAAAAAAGTATGTAGAGTCTGTAAAATTACCAACGAAAGACAGTAAATTGAATTTTTCACTCCTTAAATTTGCCCCTTTCATTTTTCTAGCAATATTTGTAAGTGGTATTGGTGATTCAAGTTTTGGTGTTTTATTCCCTGCTTATATGATTAATTTAGAATTTTCTGATCGATATATAGGGATATTATTATTTGTTGCTCTTTTTTTTGGAATATTAAGCCAACCTTTTGTTGGAGCTTTAACTGATACAATAAATAAAAGAGTATTTATTTTTATTCTTTTATCATTTCATTTTGCTTGGCCATTAATATTACACAATTTTTATCAAATAAACTTGATTCTATTTTTTGCTGTTATAATTTGGGGCATAGCAGGTACTAGTCTTTATACAGTAGCTCTTGCATATCTAGGTGAAAGGTATAATTTTAAAGAAATTATTGCTGCCACATCTGTTTTCATAATTGTTTATGAAGCTGGAGAGTTTTTTGGCCCCTTGATATCAGGTTTTATGATGGATATATTTGGCAATATAGGTTTTATTTATTCAGTAATAGTGCCAACAGTAATGGCATTTGCTATTGGGTCAATAAGAACTTTTTATTTGAGAAAAATGTGAAATGGATGTTATAATTAAAAGAGCTTCAGAAAAAGATAGTCAAAATGTTGGTAGACTTTTTGACCTGTATAGACAATTTTATTCATATGAATCTAATATTAATCTCTCAATTGATTATATAAATGAAAGAATACAAAAGAGTGAGTCTGTTATATTCTTTGCTCGAAATGGTGAGAATCAAACAATGGGATTTGTACAATTATATGAAACCTTTGGCTCATTAGATTTAGGAAAAATAATAGTATTATATGATTTATATGTTGCTGAGCAATTTAGAAAAAAAGGAGTGGGAAGAAAGTTAATGCTAGAATCACACAAGTATGCAAAATCAATCAATGCTAAGAGAATTCAACTTTCAACAGCTACTAATAATTTTGCAGGTCAATCATTATACGAATCCCTAGGATATATAAAAGATAAAGATTTTTATACTTATGATTTAGAAATATGAAACAAGTAAAATTTATGCAAATGAAAGATGGAGATAAAGAAGATTATATTCTTTTAAAAAAATACGAAGATACTTTTAGTGCTGATACTTCAAAAAGGATTGTGACTGCTCTAAAAAATCTTGACAAATCACTAGGTGGATATCAAGTTTCACGACTAGAGCATTCACTTCAAACTGCAACCAGAGCTTTTAAGGATGGAGCCTCTGAAGAAATGGTTGTCGCATCACTTTTACATGATATTGGCGATGAACTTGCTCCACAAAATCATTCTGAATTTGCTGCCTCTATTATAAGACCTTATGTATCTGAAAAAACAACATGGATTGTTGAAAAACATGGAATATTTCAGATGTACTATTATGCGCATCATTATGACCGTGATAAAGACCAAAGAGATAAATATAAGGGACATAAATATTTCTCTGATTGTGCAAATTTTTGTGAGAAATGGGATCAAGCATCTTTTGACCCTTCATACAATACAATTCCTTTAAAAGATTTTGAACCTATGGTTCATAGAATTTTTAATAGAGAACCTTTTAAATTCCTATAAAAATTTTATTTATTTTTTTAATTTTGAGATTAGTGTTAAAGATCCTGGGTTAAATTCACTATTATTTGCATCTATAAAATCTTTAATTAATAAAATTTTATTTTGCTCAAACTCAACTACTTTTCTAATTTTTAAATCTACATACACAGACAAAACTTCACTTGTAGCTGCAAGATATTTTTTTTCTTTGTTAATCATTTCCAATTTATAGACGACTCTTTTTTTATCATGATCAAGAAATATCAGATTCATATCAACCTCTTCTCCAACTTTCACTTCCTGATTATAAGTTGTATGCGATTCTACTGCAAAAGTGGTTCTCTTTTCTCCTTTAGCTGAATCTTCACCCATATTAAATCTTTGCAACATTGTTTCCCAAGCTAAGTCAAAAAGATGGATATAATAGGCAAGATTCATATGCCCGTTATAATCTGTCCATTCTGACTTAACTCTCCCTGTTTTAAGATATATGCTCATGGTATTTATATAAGTTTAGACTTGTTTATGATCTTTTCTCATTTTAGTATATTACAATAATTATAGATAAAATGAATAATAAAGTAATAGTTTCTTGTCCTGTGACTGGTTCTGGTGATACTGCTAGTAAGCATCCAGATCTGCCAATTACACCTAAAGAAATAGCTCAAGCATCTATAGATGCAGCTAAAGCGGGTGCAGCTATTGCGCACATACATGTCAGAGAAACTGATGGCAAACCAAGTCGAAAATTGGAATTATACAAGGAAGTGGCAGATAGAATTCGGTCGAGTGATACTGATGTAATAATTAATTTTACTACTGGAATGGGAGGCGACCTTGAAATTGGAGAAGGTAAAGACCCTCTTAACCCGGTTGGACCAAACACAGATATGATACATGCTTTAGACAGATTAGCGCATGTGGAAGAATTACTCCCTGAAATGTGCACATTGGATTGTGGAAGTTTAAATTTTGGTGATTCAAATATGTTATTTGTGCATACTCCGATGCAATTAAGAAAAGCTGCAAAAATGATGCAAGATTTAAACGTAAAACCCGAAATGGAAGCTTTTGAAATGGGTCATTTGTGGTTTGCTAATCAACTAGTTAAAGAAGGTTTAATAAATGATCCTCCTTGGTATCAAATATGTCTTGGAATACCTTGGGGAGCCCCAGCAACTACAAGCGCTATGAAATCTATGGTAGACATGATTCCTGCAAATGGAATGTGGGCTGGTTTTGGTATAGGTAGATTTGAGATGCCAATGGTTGCGCAATCTGTACTTTTAGGTGGTAATGTTAGAGTAGGTTTGGAAGACAATCTCTACATAGAAAAAGGAGTTGTTGCGTCAAATGCACAATTAGTTGAAAAAGCTATTCGTATAATTAATGATTTAGGTGCAACAACACTTAGTCCAAAAGAAACAAGAGAAAAATTAAAGTTGAAAAAACAAAAATAATTTTCAATGACAAAAAAAATTCAAAAAATCGCAGTCATTGGAACTGGTGTTATTGGAACAGGATGGATAATTAGATTTCTTGCCCATGGAAAAAAAGTATATGCGTACGATGTAGATACAGCAAATAAGACAAGGGTTAAAAAAGAAATTAACAGAACTTGGCCTTATGTAAAAAAAATATTTAATAAAAAAAATAAAAATTATAAAAATTTAAAATTTGTAAATTCAATCAAAATGGCTGTAAAAGATGCTGATTTTATTCAAGAATGTGCACCAGAAAATATCAAACTCAAAAAAAAGGTTGTAAATGAAATTAGCAAATTCTCTAAAATTAAATCAGTTATTTCATCAAGTTCATCTGGTTTACTTCCTTCGGAAATTCAAAAAAAATGTATAAATCCCTCACGTATATTAATTGGACATCCATTTAATCCAGTCTATTTACTGCCACTAGTAGAAATCATTCCTGGAAATAAAACTACTTTAAAATATATGAAAATAGCTAAAAATTTTTATTCTTCAATATCAATGGAGCCTTTAACTATAAAAAAGGAATTACCAGGATATTTGTCTGATAGATTGCAAGAAGCTTTGTGGAGAGAATCATTGCATATAATTAACGAAGGATTTGCTGATACAAATGATTTGGATAAAGCTATTGTTAATGGCCCAGGATTAAGGTGGTCCTTAATGGGCGTATTTTTAACTTTTCATCTTGCAGGTGGAAAAGGAGGTATGAAACATATGTTAGAACAGTTTGGGCCTGCTCTAAAGCTTCCTTGGACTAAACTAAAGGCACCAACATTATCAAAAAAACTTTCAAAAAAAATAATTGATGGAACAAAAAAACAATCAAGGGGAGTCTCGATATCAAAGCTTAATAATATTAGAGATAGGTATTTAATTTCTTTACTTAAAATGAGAAAAAAGTATGAAAGAGAAATTAATGGAAATATTAAGTAAAAATATAGTATTAAAAGATTATATTCCGACTGGGACACCTTCGACAAAAAATTTTAATGTTCGTGAAATTCCTATAAAAATATCTAAAGATAAAGAAGTTTTAGTAAAAAACTTATGGATATCTGTTGATCCTTATATGCGTACAAGAATGACAGATAGAAAAAACTATATTCCACCTTTTACATTAAACGAACCAATGGATGGTTCTGCGATAGGTGAAGTGATAGAAACAAATTCAAAAATATTTTCTAAAGGTGATTTGGTTTATAGTTTTTGTGGTTGGAGAGATTATTTTGTTACAAATGAAGAAAATCTTGAAAAAATAAAACCAATTGATGTTCCAATACAAGCTTACTTGGGGCCACTAGGTTTTACTGGCCACACAGCTTATGTTGGATTGTTTAATATTGGTAATTTACAACCAGAAAAAACTGTACTTGTATCATCAGCCGCAGGAGCTGTTGGCTCTATGGTCTGTCAATTTGCTAAAATAATGGGATGCAAAGTAATAGCGAGTACAGGAACTGATGAAAAAGTTGAATGGTTGAAAAATGAATTATTAGTTGATCATGCTTTTAATTATAAAAAGGTTGAAAATCTAGTTTTGTATTTCAAGGATAAGTGTCCTGATGGTTTTGATTTTTATTTTGACAATGTTGGTGGTGAATTTTTGGAATCTGTTATTTATCGTATGAAAAACTTTGGTAAAATAGTTATTTGTGGAAGAATTAGCCAAATGAATGCAACAAGTCCAACTGGATTGAAGAATATGGCCCATGTACTAGTAAAACGTTTAACAATTAGAGGATTTTTAATTTTTGACCATTTAAAAGACCGAGCAAAATTTGAAAAGGATGTGAGTAAATGGATCAAGGAAGGTAAACTTCAATGGAAAGAAACTGTTGTGCAAGGTTTGGAAAATTCCCCAGAGGCATTTGCTAATTTACTAGAAGGTAAAAATATTGGAAAAATGCTTATAAAAATCTAAAAAATTTAAATAAATTTTTTAAGATCTGGAGGTGAATAATTAGGTCCTTTCAAAACTTTACCATATTCATTATAAATTGGTTTACCCTCTGCTGATAATTTTGACATATTTGAACGATGTACTTCATTAAAACATTTATCAATTTCTAAACCCCAAGCTGCAGCCCCACCATAAGTAACTACAAGTATATCCGTCAAAGCATCAGCTACTTCAATAATATCTTTATTTTTAATAGAATCTTTTAATTCCTGCAATTCTTCTTCGATTAATTTAATTCTTAAATCAATAATATTTTCACTTGGAAATTCTGGTTTTTGTTTTACTTCTTGACCAAATGTAGTCATAAATTGTTTTACTTTCTCAAAATTTGTCATAATAACCTTTCATTTATTTAATTTCTTTAATTACTTCAGGAATCATTTTTATCAAATCACTAGCAATTAAACCAGGTCCAAGTTTTAAAGCACAATTTGAATGAATATAACATCCAATTTTTGCAGCTTTAAAAGGATCTTTATAATGCAAAATAAGCCCTCCTATAATTCCAGCTAAAACATCTCCAGAACCAGCAGTAGCAAGATAAGGAGAAGTTTCATAATTAATTACTACATCCCCCTTTGGAGAAGCTATAACTGCATCATTACCCTTGTAAACTATTACTGCATTAGTCATTCGTGAGACTTCAAGCGCATCAGCAATCTTATTGTCAGTAGTATTAAATATTTTTCTAAATTCTCCTTCATGTGGCGTTAATATTGATTTTGCATTTCTTTTTCTTAACAAATCTAAGAAATGATTTTTATTTTCCATAATCATGGAAAAAACTGATGCATCTAAAACCAAATCTATCTCAGATTTTATTAAGAATTCCAATATTTTTATATTTTGGGAGTCATTTTCTATACCGCATCCATAAACAATAGAATTAATTTTAGAATTTAGAATATTTTCTTTTAATTCTGCAAAGTTATTATGAGTTACAATCATCTCTTCTAATACATGGGGTCTGAAAATATTTTTTTGAGACTCCGCAATAAATAAACTACACAGTCCTGCTCCTGATCTCAAAGCTGATTGACCCGCTGAAAGAAATGCAAGTTTAGCAGCTCCAACCAATTTCTCTCCTCCTATAATGCCACAACTTCCTCTATCAAATTTGTGCTCACTTAATTTGGGTTCAGCTAATTTTTCAGGATAATTTAATTGTATTTTACTTTCTGAATCTAAATCTTTTAAATCTATTTCCATTATATTAACTTTTCCACAATATTCTTTACCCGGCAAAAGCCATTGCCCTGGTTTAAATCGATGAAAGGTTAAAGTTTCATTTGAGTGAACTGCAGTTTTGAGGAATTTTCCTGTATTAATATTAATTCCAGATGGCATATCAATCGATATAATTATTTTTTTTGAAGAATTAATTGCATTTATAAGACTACATAATGAGTCATTAATTTTGTATTTCAGTCCAGTACCAAAAATTGCATCAATAATAATATCATAATTAGCAAGAATAGGACTTTCATTAATAATTTTTTTATTATTCAATTCTGAAATAGCTCTTAGAGAATCAGGAGTTTTTGGCTTGGATATTGGAAAAGAAATTTCAACTGCATGGCCTTTTTGCAACAAATATTTAGCAATTAAAATTCCATCACCACCATTATTTCCTGGGCCACAGAAAATAAGAAATTTTTTATTTAAAAATTTTTTTATAATATATTTATAGCAAGCTGATGCAGCCTTTTTCATTACTTCATAACTTTCTGTTACCTTGAAAGTTTCTAATTCAGCTTTTAAGATCAAGTCATAGGTATACAAATGCCTATTCATTTATTTAAGACATTCTTTCAGTATTACCGTCTACAGGAAAAATTTGTCCTGTAATGTTTTTAGATTCCTTTCCCATTAAAAAAACGCACATATTGGCTATATCTGATTTTGTTACAAAACCTTTTATTGAGGTCATAGCTTCTAAATTTCTTCTTATAATTTTTTTATTGTTTTTTGTTGATTTTGCCATAGCTTCTATAACCTTTTCCATTCTAGGACCAGATACGGATCCTGGACATATTGCATTTACTCTTATTTCATATTTTCCAAGTTCCATTGCCACAGTTTTAGTCAATCCGATAATGGCCCATTTACTAGCTGCATAAGGAGACCTTCTAGGAAATCCAAAAATACCCGCGGTAGAAGACAAATTAATTATTGAACCATTTTTAGATTTTTTCATAAGTGGTATAGCTTGTTTAAGAAAGTAAAAATGGCTAACAACATTTATATGAAGTGTGTTTGACCATTCTTTCGAGTCCATTTTTTCAATTAAACCTGTAGGACCAGCTATACCAACATTATTTATAAGACAATCAATACTTTTAAATTTTTTTTTAATTTTTTTGAAAAATATAATTACCTCATTTTCATTTGCTACATTAATGTGTTCACAAAATAATCTTTTATTATATAGGGAATTCTTATGAATATTATTAATATATTTTGTATCGATATCACAAATATATACGTATGCCCCAAGACTTAAAAATTTTTTAGCAATTTCCAAACCCAATCCTGAAGCTCCGGCAGATATGACTACTTTTTTTCCTTTAAAAGTTTTTAGAACCATTGAGTTTAGGTTTTGGTAAGAGAAAACGCTAATTCTTTTTCAGTGATATATCCTTTGGTATTTCCTTGTTTATCAACAACAACTATCGTGGATCTGTTTTCAAGAACTTCTGGTAAAAATTCTTCTATATAGATATCTTCATGAACTTTAAAAGTATTAGAAAGTGTTTTATCTTTTCCATTAAATTTTTCTGAAGATATCATAACAGTCTTTGCTCTTAAAACCTTAGAACGATTTACATCTTTAACAAAAGCTTTTACATAATCATCTGCTGGGTTTAAAATTATTTCTTCCGGCCTTCCTACTTGTACTAATTTTCCAGCATTTAAAATCCCTATATGATCTCCTATTTTTAGAGATTCATCTAAATCATGCGTAATAAAAACTATTGTTTTTTTTAACTCCGATTGTAATTCTAAAAGTTGTTTTTGCATATCACTTCTTATTAAGGGATCTAAGGCACTAAATGCTTCATCCATTAAAAGAATTCCAGGATTCGGAGCTAAAGCTCTAGCCAACCCAACTCTTTGCTGCATACCTCCAGATAACTGACTTGGATATTGATGTTCAAATCCTTGTAATCCAACGGCTTGAATTTGAGATTGAGCAATTTCATTTCTTTCATTTAATTCTTTACCTTGAATTTCCAAACCATATGCAACATTTTGAATAACTGTTTTGTGAGGAAATAATCCAAAGCGTTGAAATACCATGCTCATTTTACTTTTTCTAAAATCAATTAATTCTTGTTCTTTTAAATCCATTACATTTATGCCATCAACAAAAACTTTACCGTGTGTTGGATCTATCAATCTATTAATATGTCGAATCAAAGTAGATTTTCCAGAACCTGATAAACCCATACAAACAAAAGTTTCACCCTCTTCAATTTTAATCGAAACATCATCTAAACCAACTGTATGGCCAGTTTCTTCTAAAATTTCCTCTTTAGTAGCTCCATTTTGAACCATTGGAAGGACACTGGAAGGATCATTTCCAAAAATTTTATAAATGTTATTTATTTCAATTTTTGGCATAATTTTTCTTTTTCTTTTTTGGAGGTTGTGTTCTTTCTTGTATTTTTTCACCATAAGCTTGTGTTATTCTGTCAAATACAATTGCTAAAAGAACTATTGCTAAACCAGCTTCAATAGAGGAGCCAACATTCAATTGTTGTAAACCCAATAAAACTTCATCTCCAAGACCTCTGGTTCCTATCATTGATGCTATGACAACCATTGCTAAAGCCATCATAGTACACTGGTTAATACCTTGCATTATATTTGGCAAAGCAAGTGGTAATTGAACACCCCATAGCTTTTGTTTTTTATTTGCTCCAAATGACTCAGCAGCCTCTATAACTTCTTTATCAACAAGTCTTATACCCAAGTCTGTTAAACGTATAAGTGGTGGGCAAGAATATATGAATATTCCTATAATTGCAGGTATAGCTCCAAGTCCAAATAGAATTATTCCTGGAATAAGATAGCAGAAACTTGGAATTACTTGCATTAAATCAAGAATGGGTAAGATGGCATTTCGAACTTTTGAATTTCGTGCCATTGCAATTCCTATTGGAATTCCAACTATGACACATAACAATATTCCTATTAAAACGATTGTGGTTGTTTCAATTGCTTTATCCCAGAAACGTGGATTTAAAAACCCTATACAGAAAAGACAAAAACCAACAAACATTGTTGTCCCAACTTTTTTTCCACTTGAAAAATAAGTAATTGCAACAACTAAAAGAATTACTAATGGCCAAGGTAAATCAACTAATAAATTTTTAATTATTGAATATGCTCTTAATAATGCATAACCAATCGCATCAAAAATTAATCCATATTTTGCACTAAACCATCTCCAACCATCATTTATCCAAACCATAAAAGGTACATCTAGCCATTTAGGAAAATTATTTAACCAGCCAAAATCTGTGAAGAGTTCTTTAACGCTATCAGGTTTTCTTTTTGATGAAAGATAGCTAACTACTATTAATCCAACAAAAATTGCTAAATAAAGGATATTAAGATATTTTGAATATTTTTTCATATTACAGATTTTAATTTACTGGGGGGTTATTGAACCCCCCTGTAAAACTTTAGTAATAAATTATAAAGTGCCTCTTATTTTAGTTGCAACATCAGAAGGTACCCAGTCTAACCACTCAGAGTTATTTTCTAAATACCACATTGCTGTTGATTCCATATCTCCTCCTGACACATCCACATAATAAGCTAGTAGATTATTAACTGTTTCAGTAGGTAAAGAGTAACCTTTTATGAACTCAGCTACTTCAGGATTTTCTGCAGCCCAATCAGCTCTTACTGTTTTTGTTAAAGCCATATCTTTATACTCGCATGCACATGAAGGTTTGTATGCTTCAAAGCCATTAGCTTTAATATCTTCTACAACAACTGACATATTTTGCCAACAATCTGAATCATACTTTGGCTCTTCAAGTCTGACCATATCTATTTCTGGCTTACCCATTAAACTTGTTGGAGTCCAATAGTAAGAAAATACTGGTTTACCTTTTGCAAAACCACCCGCGATAGCAGCATCTAATGCGCCACCTGAACCTGGATCAAAATTTGTATACATTTCATCTAGTCCATACTCTTTTAGCTTAACATAATTAATTGTGTAACATGTCCAACCAGAGATACAACTTGTAAGTCTACCTTTTGATGGGTCTTCAGGATCTTTAAATAACTCCCAAACTCCTGGTTTCTTCATGTCTTCAACACTTTTTAAACCATGAGCTTCTGCAGTTGCTCTATCCACCCAAAAAGCTTGTTCAGAAGCCGGTGTGTTAACACCCATATGAATGATACTTCCATCTGCAAAGTGAGGTTTTAATAATTCTACTAAGTTATCTTCCCATAACTCAGTAATAACTTGAATTTGACCATCAAAAAAAGCAGCCATGATAGGCGTTGTGCTTCCTTTAGATACCTGAACATCACAGCCAAAACCTTTCTCAATTACATATGAAGCAATAGCTGTATGAACATTTGCACTATCCCAGTCAAAATCACCAAGATGTGCGCTGCACTTTGCATTTGCACTTGTTGCATTTAAAGACAACCCAGCAGCAAATACTAAAGATGCAGATAAAATTTTTAGAAATTTCATGAAATTTCCTCCCAATTTAGTTTAAACTGTGCCTATTAAACAAAAATATAAGAATAAAACAACCCTTATTGATTAAAAATTTTGAAGTAATTGATTAATTATTAAGCTAAAAACAAAATAATATGCATTTTTTAAGTAAATATCCCAATTCTGCAGTTATATTTGCGAGTTTTATCTGGGGTACTTATTGGATTCCTCTAAGATACATTAATCAAAATGGAAATGAATCTGTTTGGCCCCTATTTTTCGCATTTGGATTATTGTCACTTATTCTAATAAAAACAATAATAAATTTAATCACAAAATTATTTTACAAGAATGATAGATACTTTATTTTAGGAAATTTTTTTGCAGCCCTAGCTATGGCTTTATATTCTGAGTCATTGCTAAGGGGAGAAATAGCTGAAGTTGTAATTCTTTTTTATTTGTGTCCAGTATGGGGAACAATATTTGCTAAAATTTTTCTTAAACAAAACTTTAATCTTCAAAGATATATCTCGCTTATTTTAGGATTAATTGGATTAGAAATTATTCTTGGATTTGATCAAGGATATTTTTTTCCAAATTCATATACAGAATGGATTGCTCTTTTCGCAGGATTATCCTGGTCATTAGGGATAACTTTTTTTCATTTATCAAAACCATCAAGTGTAATTGAGAAAACCGCTTTTACATCATTTATAATGGCTTTTATTTTTTTATTTATATCCTTTATCCCTGGAGGCAGGGAAGTGAATTTTGAATATCAAATTTATTTATCAGCAAATCTTTTAATTTGGATTGCATTATTTTCTTTTTGTTGGCTTTTGCCGTCAATGTATTTGACTTATATAAGTGCGGAAATACTGGATCCTGGGAGAATTAATATTCTATTGATGTTTGAAGTTATAATTGGAATTTCAACTGCAGCATTATTAACAAATGAAGTTATAGGAATAAGAGAAGTTATTGGTGCAGTAATTGTAATATTTGCAGGTACAATAGATTTAATAAAATTTAATAATTTTATTAGACATTAAAAGGTTCTTTTTTTACGACTTGATTTGTATTAATTCTTTCTCTGTAAATAATGTAAATACCACTAACAATAATTAAAAAACCTCCAAATAAAACTGTTGCTCTTGGTATTTCACCAAAAATAATGTAGCCCAAAATAATAACCCAAATAAAAGCAGAATATTCAAATGGTGTTATTATAGCTGTCTCAGCTCTCTTAGCAGCTTGAGATAAAAAATAATGGCCTAAAGAACCCATAACACCAAGACTCAACAAAAAAATTAATTCTATACTATTGGGAATTTTAAAATCAGAAGGAAAAAATAAAATTGCTGTTGTTAAAAGTGCTAAAGAATAATAAAAAATTATTGAAATACTTGAATCAGTTTTCATAATAAATCTAAGTGAGAGATATGAAAATGCCATAAATACAGCTGAACCTATAGGTAGCAAAGATTCAATTTTAAATAGATCCGAACCAGGCTGAACTATTACTAATACTCCAATGAAACCAAGAATTACTGCAGCCAGTCTTTTAATACCAAGCTTTTCGCCTAAAATAGGCACTGCAAGAACTGTAGCTATGATTGGGCCACTATGAGCCAAAGCAACATTTTCAGAAAGCAGTAAAAATTTTAGGCCAAAAAAATAAAGCACCACAGTTGCTACAGCTGAAAAGGAACGAATCAAATGTGCAATTGGTTTAGTGGTCTTCAATGTTTTTATTCCAAATTTTAAAACCAACAAAATAGATATAATCATTCCACTAAAAGCCCTAAAAAAAATTACTTCCCAAACTGGAAATTTTTGGTTTAACCATTTTACATTTACATCATTAACGCTTAAACAAAACATCCCCAAAATCATAAATAGAATTCCAATAAGTTGTTGATTATTTATATAAAATTTTTTCATAAAACTGTTTACAAATATTTAATTTTACTTCAAGAATGAACTAAATTAATGCACGATACAATAAAAATAAAAAATATTAGTAATAATAAATCATCATTATCAATAGAATGGAATGATGGTGAAAAAAGTAATTTCAATTTTCTTTGGTTAAGGGATAATTGTCCTTCTGATATTCATCCTACAGCAAGGGAACGTCAGTTTAACTTAAAAGATGTAAGTGAAAATATTAAACCTGAATCATTTAATTTAGAAAATAATAAAAAAATTAAAATTAAATGGAGCGAGGGTAATCATGTTAGCTTGTATGATATAGGCTGGCTTAGACGACATTGTTATACAATTAACAATAACAAAGAATATGTTTCTCCCTATAAATTATGGGATAAAAATCTTTCTCAAAATTTTGAAAAAATTACAGCGGAATATGAAGAAGTGATGGAGACTGAAGAAGGTTTGATTAAATGGTTAGAAAAACTTCATCATTATGGAATTTGCATTGTAAAAAATACTGTAACTTCAAAAAACTCTGGATTTGAAATCTTAAAAAGAATTAGCCACACTAGACAAACATTTTTTGGGACACCTTTTGAAGTAATAAATATTCCTAATCCAAACAACCAAGCTTATACAGCAAAAGGCCTTTTTAATCATACCGATTTACCCTATTTTGAATCAGCTCCAGGATATCAATTCTTACACTGTTTAGTTAACGATGCAACAGGTGGAAATTCTTCAATGGTAGACGCCTTTAAAGTTGCGGATTATTTTAAAAAAAATGATAAAGAAGTTTTTAAAACTTTAGTTGAAACTTCAGTAAAATTTACTAATAATGACTACACTCAAGAAACTATAAGAATAGGTCACTCCCCATTAATTAATCTTAATAAAGACAATGATTACAATGATATTAGATTTAGTGTAGCTCAAATGGGTGTTTTAGACTGCGCCCCTGATGTAGTAGAAAAATTTTATAAATCTTATCAAAAATTTGCAAAATTATTACATAGTAAAGAATATCTTGTTGAATTTAAACTTGAAAAAGGTGATCTCTTTTGTTTTAACAACCGTAGAGTAGTTCATGGTAGGACTGAATTTAATCCAAATTCTGGTCATCGTCATTTGCAAGGATACTACATTGATAGAGATGAAATACTTGGTAGAATGAATTATCTTAAAAAAATGGAACTGTAATTATTTTTTTTAACTAACTTATTTCCATCCACAAATAGTTTTGACTTCTAAATATTCCTCTAAACCCCAAATACCACCTTCTCGTCCATTACCTGATTGTCTATATCCTCCAAAAGGTGTCCCCGGATCAGAACTTTTACCATTAATATAAACTCCACCTGATCTAAATTTTTTTGCTACTCTTTTAGCTTTTTCTTTATCTTCTGTCTGAACATAATTTCCTAACCCGTATGAAGTATCATTTGCAATATCTATCGCTTGATCTTCATTTTCAAAAGGAATGATTGATAATACTGGGCCAAAAATTTCTTCTTTTGCAATTCTCATATCATTTGATACGTCAGTAAAAATAGTTGGGCGAATAAAATATCCTTTATTTAATCCAGTTGGTCTATCAGGACCTCCTGCAACTAATGTGGCACCTTCATTAATTCCACTTTTTATCAAATCTTGTATTTTATCAAATTGAATTTTGGATACTACAGGCCCTATATGATCACCATTTTTTTCAGCTAGATCAACTTTTATATTGTTTGCCTGATCTGCAGCTTCCTTAATAGCTCTTTCATATATACTTTTTTCCACAAGCATACGTGTAGGTGCATCACAAGATTGTCCTGAGTTGCTCATTATATTTTTTACCCCATCTTTTACTGCATCAGGATAAGAGTCTGCAAAAATTATATTTCCTCCCTTACCACCTAGTTCTAAACAAACTCTTTTGATTGTATCAGCAGAATTTTTTGTAATAAGTTTTCCAGCTCTAGTAGATCCCGTAAATGAAACCATATCAATATCAGGGTGGCTAGATATTTGAGTTCCTACACCCTCTCCATTACCATTAACTAAATTAAAAACTCCCTTTGGAAATCCTGCTTCATTTATCATTTCTGTAAATAACATACCTGACAGAGGAGCAATTTCTGATGGTTTTAAAATCATAGTACATCCAGTAGCTAATGCAGGAATAACTTTGAGGGTTATTTGATTAATTGGCCAATTCCAAGGTGTAATTAATCCACATACACCAATTGGCTCATAAGCAATATGATTGTCAGAGCCTTCTTCAAAAGATTTTTCAAATTCAAATTTTTCAAGTCTTTTAATAAAGTCCTTAATATGAGATGCTCCAGAGCTAGTTTGGGCACTGCTCGCCCAATCCATAGGAGCTCCCATTTCCATGGAAATTACTTCAGTCATTTTTTCCCAATTAGATTTATATATTTCATACAATTTTTTAAGAAGTGAAAGTCTTTCATTTTTTGAGGTATTACTCCAAGTTGAAAAGGCTTTTTTTGCAGATGCTACTGCAGAATTTGTATCTCCAAAATCACCTAATGAAATTATAGCGCATACTTTTTCTGTAGAAGGATCGATTACCTCAAAATCATTAGACTTTAATGGCTCTACCCACTGCCCGTTTATATAAAATTTTCTTTTATCTAGCATTAGTAATAAAATTATATACTAATTAATAACAAATATATAATAATTTGCATATTGAAATTATCTAAAAACAATGGCAAAAGAATGTATGGAAATCAATTTATTATCTGGAGCATTAGGAGCTGAAATAGGTGGTATAAGCTTAAAAGATACTTCAATAGAAAATCATAAAAAAATTAATGATTTGTTATTAGAACATAAAGTAATTTTTTTTAGAGATCAGAACATAAGCCCAGAAGAACAAATAAAACTGGCGAGTTGTTTTGGTCCAGTAGAAAAACATGTTTACGTTAAAGGTCGTAAAGAATATCCCGAAATTATAAGAATAATTAAAGAACCTGATGAAAAAAATCAATGGGGTGAAAATTGGCACAGTGATGTGAGCTACAATCCAAAACCAACAAAAGCTGTCATTTTAAAGTCTATTAAAATACCTCCTGTTGGAGGTGACACTGTTTTTTCTAATATGGAGCTAGCTTGGGAAACTTTAGATCAAGACATAAAAGATAAAATAAAAGACAAAAAGGCTATTCACAGTTCATTAGGCGCGGCTTTTTTTGTAAATGATTATAAAGCTATGGAGGGAAATGGTAATTATGATGAATATTCAAATGAACACCCAATAGTTAGAACCCACCCTGAAACAGGAAAAAAAATATTATTTGTAAATTGGACATATACAAAAAAAATTGTAGGAATGGAAAAAAATGAAAGTGATGAAATACTCTATAAAATTTTCAAACATCAAGAAAGACTTGATTTAACTTGTAGGTTTAGATGGACAACAAATGCAGTGGCTATTTGGGATAATAGAAGTGTCAATCATTATGCAATAGCAGATTTTTTTCCTGGTAGAGGCCTGGGTTACGAAAGAATTATGGACAGAATAGCAATAGAAGGTGATAAGCCTAATTAAAACCTTGAGGCAATAAATTCTGGATTTATAACTGAGTCTTTTGTGTTGTATTTGATTTCATCTCCATCAAGATTCCTTATATTTCCTCCAGCCTCTTTTAAAATGCAGTGTCCTGCAGCAGTATCCCATTCTGATGTAGGTTTAAATCTTGGATAAATATCCGCTTTACCCTCTGCAACCAAGCAAAATTTAATAGAACTACCACTATAGTTTAAATTATATTCATTTTGAATTTTTAACCATTTTTTCATCTTTTCATCATTAATATGAGATCTGCTTGATATAATATTCAATTTTTTATCTGAAAATTTATCTTCTTTATAAGCAATTAATTTAGAATCTATATTTAAATGAAAATTATTTTCATTTATTGATGCTTTTTTTATGAAGCACCCTAAATTTTTTGCAGCTAAATATATTCTTGATATTGTCGGCGCATAAACAACTCCTAAAATTGGAAAATGAGAGCTAATTAAAGCAATATTAATTGTAAATTCTCCATTTTTTTTAATAAATTCCTTTGTTCCATCAAGTGGATCAACTAACCAATAATTTTTCCATTTTTTTCTTTCTTCCCAAGGAATGTGGTCAGATTCTTCTGAGAAGAAAGGAATTTCTTTTTTTAAATTTTCTAATGAATTTTTAATAATATTATGAGAATTATAGTCTGCTTCGGTAACTGGATGATTTGGTTTTTTTTCTTTTATGTCAAAATCTTTTTTATAAATTTCCATTACTGCACGGCCTGCAATAATTGCTATTTGACCAATTTTTTCCAAAAGTTCTAAATTTATTATATCTTTATTCAATTATGATTGTATGGCAATTTTATAACTTACCATCTTTCCTCAATTTTTCTCTAATTTTTGTTGCTGAAATTTTTGTTATTTTTTCTTCAAAAGATTCTTCTTCAAGTTTGTAACCGACTTTTCTTCCATATGTTATATTTACAATATTAGGAACTAGTTGAATTATAAATTCTTTACCGTGAGTAAAACCTTTAGAATTAAGATGTTGGTTTATATTTTCACAAACTTTTTCAAAGTCAAAAGGGTTGTCCTCTTGATCAAATCCTCTAGTAGATCCTTCAACATCCCTAACCTGAATTACTACTTGTCCTGTTTTTTGATAACATCTTTCGAATAAGGCATAGTGGCCATCATGCCATGGTTGCCATCTGCCTAGCATTTGGACAGTTGGTTTTTTCCAATCAAATTGAATTAAGTCTTTTGCAATTATTTTAGTGTATTCATCTGATTTAAATTCTTTAAAATGATAATCTAACTTATTATCAGGCTTTTCAAATATTTCATTAGTATCTTCATACCTACCTTTTGCAATTGTATCCATCCAAATTGTATATTTTGGATTTATGATGTTTCGATAATCTTTTTTTGGACATATAAAATCACAAATAGCATATGTTTTTCTTGATTCATCTCCAAGTTTCTTCATTCTTTCTGCCTGACGTCTTCTGCCTGACTCTGAAAAATCCCAGTCATTATACTTTGCTCTAATCTCATCTGATCTAAAATGATCTGCACCTATCTTTTGCGCTAGTTTGTTTGAAAGTGTAGATTTACCTGAACCAGGTAATCCCATAACTAAGATTATATTTGCCATAATTTTGTATAGTATTTAATTTATAAAGTGGAATTCTTTTATTTCAAGCTTATTTATTTTCGTCAAGCATCATAAGGCTCGCATTACCGCCTGCTGCAGTAGTATTATAAGTAAATGTTTTTTCTGTAACGAATTGCATTAAATAATTTGGGCCCCCTGCTTTAGCTCCTGTTCCTGATAGTCCTCTTCCTCCAAACGGATGAACCCCCACAACAGCTCCTACAATATTCCTGTTTATGTAAATATTTCCAATTTTAGCATTATTTGAGATGAAGTTTATTGTATTGTCAATCCTGCTTTGAACCCCAAGTGTAAGTCCGTAATTTAAATTATTAATATCTTTTACAAGCTTTTCAAGTTCAACTGCCTTATATTTTATAACATGAATAACTGGTCCAAAAATTTCTTTCTTTAAATCTTTTAAGTTTTCTATTTTTAATAATGTAGGTTTGGTAAAATTACCTTCTAAACTAATTTCATTTTTATTGCGCGACAATAAATTCATATTATTTTCTTGAATATGATTTTCAATATTATTTTTTGAATCCTCATCTATTACTGGTCCAATATCAGTTTTTAATTTTCTTGGATCTCCTATTTCTATTTTTTGTAATGCACCTTCTAGCATTTTAATTGTATTCTCATAAACTTCTTCTTGTATAGCCATTATTCTTAATGCAGAACATCTTTGACCTGAAGATCCAAAACCAGATTCTATAGCATCATCAACAACTTGTTCTGTCAAAGCTGAAGAGTCTACAATCATTACATTTAAACCACCTGTTTCAGCTGTAAATGATATAATCTCACCTTCTCTTTCATTAATTTTATTTTGAATATGTTTTGCTGTTTCATTAGAACCTGTAAATACTACACCTTTAATTTTTTGATTTGCTATAACTTTATTTCCAACTTCTGGCCCATTTCCTAAAACAAGTTGAAGTGCCTCACTTGGCACACCTGCTTTTAAGAAAAGTTTCATAATAATATTTCCTATGATCGATGTTTGTTCTGCAGGTTTAGTAATTACAGTATTTCCAGCTAATAGTGGAGCTACAATCTGTCCTACAAAAATTGCTATAGGAAAATTCCAAGGACTAATTGTAAAGTATACACCCTTTCCTTCATAAGTTAATTCATTGATTTCTCCAGTTGGTCCATTTAATTTTATTGGATTTTTAAAAATTTTTTTAGCTTCACTTGAATAATAATAACAAAAATCAATAGCTTCTCTAATATCGTTCATAGAGTCATTTATTGTTTTGCCAGCTTCAAGTACACAAATTCTTATTAATTCTTCCTGATTGTTTTCAAGTAGCTCTGCAAAATTATTTATAACTTTAGCTCTTTCATCAACATCCGTAGCGTTCCATTCGTTATAATAATTTGAAGCAATATCTATAGCTTCACTAATTTTGTTACTATCAATAAATGAAACTTTACCAAGCTTAATTGATTTATCAAATGGTGAGTAGACATCAAAAGTTTTATCTTTAATCTCTTTTCCATTTATAATTGAGAAAGCTTCATAGTCATAATTTTTTTTGTTTTCTGAAAAAATATCAATAAATTTTTTTCTAGTTTTTTCATCATTAATATCATATCCCATTGAATTTTTTCTTTCTGGTTCATACATATCTGGAGGCAGTGGAATTTTTGGGTTATATAATTTATCATAACCTTTTATAATTTTAATAGGATCTTCTAAAATATCATCAACTGTTAAACTTGGATCACTAACCTTATTTATAAAGGAAGTATTCGCACCATTTTCAAGTAATCTCCTCATAAGATAAGGTAATAAATCATCATAGTTACCAACCGGAGCATAAATTCTGCATTTTGGATAATTATCTTTTGCATAACTGTTAAAATATTCATGTATTTGTCCAGCCATTCCATGAATTCTCTGGAATTCAAATATCTTATCCTTTCCAATTTCTTCTATGAATGAAATTGAATACGCATTATGAGAGGCAAACTGGGGGAAAATAGTATCTTGTTTCTCTAGTAATTTTAACGCACAAGCCATCCAAGATAAATCTGTAAAGGACTTTCTTGTATAAACTGGATAATTTGGAATTCCTAATTCTTGTGCAATTTTAACCTCTGTGTCCCAATAAGCACCTTTTACCAATCTTACATTAATTTTTTTATTTGTTTCTTTAGCAAGTTTATCAAGCCAATCTACTAAAGTGAAGCATCTTTTCTGATAAGCTTGAACAGCAAGACCGAGTCCATTCCAATTTTTTAAACTTGAGTCATTCATCATTAATTCTAAGAGCATCAATGAAAGAACTAATCGGTAATTTTCTTCTGCATCTATACACAATTGGATATTGTATTCGCTTGCTAACTTGCACAATGATATTAATTTTGGCAATAATTCTTTTTTTAAATCTTCAAATTTGTTTCTTTCATATCTAGGATGCAAAGCTGATATTTTAATTGAAACACCATTTGATTGCGTTATATCATCATTATTCTTTAATTCTTTGCCTACAGCATGTATAGAATTTTTATAATCTTCAAAATATCTATCCCCATCTTCCATAGTTCTTGCACCTTCTCCTAACATATCAAAAGAAAAAAGGTTTTTTGAATATAGATTGGTATTAGTATATTTTATACTTTCTTTCATTGTGGGCTTAAAAACAAATTGACTTGCTAAAATTGTAACAGCTTTTTTTACTGCAATTCTCAAAACTGGCTCAGAAGTTTTTTTTAATAAACTTTTATAATTTTCTTCTAAATGAGTTTTGTTTTCTTGTTTTTTATCTAAAATTTTACCAGTTAAAAAAAAGCTCCATGAAGAAGCATTTACAAAGACGCCTTTATCAAAACCGGCATGTTTTGACCAATCAGCAGATGTGAATTTGTCTTCTAAAAGTCTATCAATTGTTTTGTTATCTGGTATTCTTAAAAGAGCTTCAGCTAAGCATAATAGAACTGTACCCTCTTTAGTATTTAATTGGTATTCTTGTAAGAGATTTTCTATCGGAGATTTTATTTTTGATTGATTTCTAGCATAATCTACAATCTCCTCAGATCTATTTCTTACTTTATCTTTTACTAATTTATATTTGGGCTCTAAATATTTTAATAATATTTTTACAACCTGTTCTTCAGGCATATATTGAACATTATTTAATTCACTAAAATCAACCATTTTAAAATTTAAAAACTACTTATTATAATTATAATATTTTTTTGCTTGATTTAAAGTGACGTATTCATTCTTTATATCACTTTCAATTAAATCAATATCTCTTTCATGTGGATTTCCATAGCCGCCCCCACTTGCTGTATGAATTCTCACCACATCTTCTGGATCTAATGTTAAACCTGTTACAACAGAATACTTTTCTACTTTCCCATCTTTTCTTATAACCTCAATATAATTAGATCCTCCTTCATTCCCGCCTTCAAGCGACCAAGGCAAGCTTTTTGACCTTGTGTAAGCAACTGAAACCCAAGCATTTTTAGATCGAATTCTATAATCCATTACTATACCTTTACCTCCTCTGAATTTACCTTCACCACCATCTTCATCATTTAAACGCATTTGATCAACATAAACCCCATGCCTTGCTTCTGATATTTCAGCTGGAGTATTGAATGTGTCTCCATGAAAAGCAGAAAAATTAGCGTTGAGACCATCAGAAACTGAACTAGCGCCCCAACCACCTACTTGTGGTTCTATAATTATAAAAGTTGCTCCAGTGTCCGGATGCTGTCCACCCATAAAAGTTCCGCAAATTGATGCAAAACTACCTGCTGTAGCTTTATCTGGATTTAGGTTTGAAATAGTTTTCCATACTAGATCATATGATCTTATATCTGTTTCATAATATATACCTTGTGCAGCAGGTCTTGTAGGATTAAACATAGATCCTTCGTCACATAAAACTTTTAATGGTCTAAATGTACCCGCATTACAAACAAAGTCACCAGAAGTAATTGCTTTGAATGCCATTTGAGCCGAAACTACAGTACCATCATAAGATGCATTATTCGGTCCCTCATCTTGCTTAGGATTGTTTCTTAAATCAACTATAAATTCCTTATTAGTAATAGTTACATCTACTTGGATTTTCCTTCCATCATCAAGCAAATCCTCTCCATGAAATGTTCCTTTTGGTAAATTTTGTAATGATTCTAGTGAATTTTTTTCTCCATAATCCATAAATAATTGAACTGATTGCTTAAATGTTTCTTTGCCATATTTTATAGCTATATCTTTTATCCTTTTTTCACCTACTCTTATTGATGCAATAGCTGCCCACATATCTCCTAAAGTATATTGTGGAACTCTGCTATTCGCAGTAATAATATCTATTACTGATTGAATAGGTTTACCCTCTTCAATCATTTTTATTACTGGTAACTGAAGTCCTTCTTGGAATATTTCTTTAGCATCTGCCGAAATTCCTCCTGGAGCCATTCCTCCTAAATCAGGCCAGTGAGCAATATTTGCTGTCCAAGCTATTCTTTCTCCATCTACAAATATTGGCATTACTACTATAACATCATTTAAATGGGTAACACCTCCATTGTAGGGATCGTTTGTAGCAAAAACATCACCTTCTTTTATATCTTCTATTTTATATTTTTTTATAACTGCCTGCGCTGCTTTATCACACATTGCTATGAAAGCAGGAATACCTGCACCTGAAGCGGCTATGTTACCATCCGTATCAGTAACCGCAGTTCCAAAATCTAAAACTTCATATATTATTGAACTCATAGCTGTTTTTCTCATTGCAACAAACATTTCATCACACGCAGCTTGTAAAGAACTTTGGATAATTTCAGTAGTTATTGGATCTAAATTAACTTTAGTCATTTATTACCTTGAATTGTAATATGTAAATTAGCGTATTCGTCAATTTTACATTTTTGATTTGGAAAAATAACCACGGTAGTACTTGGATCCTCAACAATTGCTGGGCCTGAAAATTCCATGTCTGGTTCTAAAAGATTAAAATCATATATTTTTGCTGGATGTGTTCCCATTTCATCGAAATCTACTTCTCTAGTTTCTTTAATTGTTTTTTCAATAGAGACACCAGTTTTTTTTCTTTTTTGAAGATCAGGTTTATCTATTTTTGCAAAAGCTACTAAATGAAATTGGATCATATCCACTTGGCTATCAAGTCTATATGTAAATTCTTTTTCATATTGATCATGAAATAAATTTTTAATTTCATCAATAGATTTGTCTGAATATTCTTCATTTTTTAATGGGATCTCTACTGAATGATCTTGGCCTAAATATCTAAAACTTCCAAATCTTTTAAAAGTAATTTTATCTTTTAATATATTCTCTTTTTCAAAACTTTTTAAAGCATCATTTTCCATTTTATTAAATGTTTCATTTAAAATACCAAGTGCATTCTTATCCATTGTAAGTAATCTTGTTAAAATATAATCTCTTCTTAAATCACTCATAAGCATACCCCATGCAGAAAAAACTGATGAATTAACAGGTACTATGACTTTTGGTATGTTTAACTCTCTTGCCAATGAAGTTGCATGCATCCCACCCCCTCCACCGAAGGCAACTAATGTAAATTCTCTGGGATCATATCCTCTGTTAACAGATACTAATTTTAATGCATTAATCATATTGTTATTTGCTATTCGAATTATCCCTCTAGCTAATTCTGTATTCGAAAATTTTAGTTTTTCAGAAAGATTATTTGAATATTTTTTTACTGATTCCATATCTGCTTTAATTGCGCCTCCACAAAAAAAGTTTGGGTTTATTCGATTTGTTATTAAATTTGCATCCGTAGTTGTTATTGATTTACCACCCTTCCCATAGGATACTGGACCTGGATCAGCCCCTGCACTTTGCGGACCTACATGTAATTTATTAAAATTATCTACCCAAGCAATACTTCCTCCGCCATTTCCTATTTCTACTATATCTACTACAGGCAACATAACTGGATATCCTGCAGAAAGTCGGTTCTTTTCAATCCAGTAATTCGTATTAATTTTTACATTTCCATTCTCTATTAAAGAACATTTTGCTGTTGTTCCTCCTACATCAAGTGTAATTATGTTGTTTTCTCCAATTAATTTTCCCAATTCTGCTGCTCCAAGTACGCCGCTTGTAGGGCCTGATTCTATCATTGTTAAAGGAATTTTTTTTGTAGAATCAAATGTATCTATGCCACCGTTAGATTGCATCACGTAAGGATTTGATTTGAAATTAGAATTAATTAATTTAGTATTTAATTTATCTAAATAATTTCTTGCAATAGGCTTCACATATGCGCATAAAGCAGTAGTATTAGTTCTTTCGTATTCTCTCCATTCCCTAGTAATATGATGAGATGCTACTACATCAATTTCTGGCCAATATTTATTTATATGCTCAACTACTTTTTGTTCATGAGAAGAATTAGCATAAGAATGAATCAAGCAAACTGCAATTGATTTTACATTATTATTTTTAAAATGATCTAAAATATTATTGAGATTCGACAAATCAATGGGAGCCAGTTCTTTTCCTAAAAAATCAATTCTTCCAGGAACTTCAGCTCTCAAATATCTTTCTACAAAAGGTTTAGGTTTCTTATACCTTAAATTAAAAAAATCTGGTCTATCCCCTCTTGCGATTTCAATTGAGTCTCTAAATCCTTTTGTTGTTATCAAGCCAGTTAAAACACCTTTTCTCTCAGTAATCGAATTAATTACAACAGTTGTTCCATGAGCAAAAAAACTTGACTTAGATATATCTACATTTGATTTATTTATAGAATCAAAAACACCTATTTCATAACTACTTGGAGTAGTATCACTTTTAGCAGTTTTAATACTTAGGGCTTTTCCTGATTTTTCATCAATTTCAAAATAGACTAAATCAGTAAAAGTTCCCCCAACATCTGTAGCTATTCTCAACATTAACTTATCTTTACATTAGGATGAAATTTTTCAATATATTTTTTTGAAATATAACCTTGTTTGTAATCATCAAGTACCTTTGAAGCTTCTCTTTCATTTGGATCTCCATATCCACCGCCTCCACCACATTGCAATATAATTTTTTTTCCTTTTTTTACTGGAACTCGAGTTGCCTTAGCTACTCCTTTTGTATTTGTATTATCTTCGAAGAGAAAACAATTATTTGGCAATCCTTCTTTTCCTCCATTTAATCCCCATGGAGGTAATTTACTTCTCTCACAAACTGTTGTTGCAAAAGAATCTTCTAACATTTCAAACTCAAAATTTACACCTAATCCTCCTCTATTTTTGCCTGCGCCACAGCTATCTTGTATTAATTCAACCCTATTTATTAACCAAGGATTTCTATTTTCCCAAACTTCTGCAGGTGCAAATCTTGTAGCTGATTCGGCATGATGAAGACAAGTTGCGCCATCACCAAAATGGCTTGCTCCCTGACCAACTGGGTGTGGTGCTCCATCAGCCCAAGGCTCTCCAGTTTTTTCCCTTATTCCCCACCATACAATTCCGTTGATACATCCCCCGCTACTTGCAGGAACATTTTGAGGAAATTTTGTCCCAAGAGCTTTATAGATAACTTCTATTGCTTGCAGGGCAGGCCAACCATAAAGAAAGCACGGGG
>CETH01180650.1_pt1 | contig 28686 bp, 24 predicted proteins | sample 361461 | NCBI WGS metagenome assembly CETH01 (sample SAMEA2622695, study PRJEB7988) | marine metagenome | isolation source: saline water (ENVO:00002010), including
GGCTTCGGATGTTAACCGGGCGGCTGAAACCAGAGAACGGACAGGATGACCGAGGATGGCACTGGAGGAACCAATTTGTACCGGGCGGCCGTTGAACTCCATCACCATGCCTAGGTTATCGAGATTGGAATCTGGCCGACACCAAGGACCCACAACAAAGCCCGATGACGATGCATTGTCTGCGACAACGTCTTCCAGCGAAAACTTAAAGTTCTTGTAGCGAGAATCAATAATTTCCATAGCTGCTGCGACACCATCCACTGCGGACAGAGCTTCCGCTGAAGTGCAGGGATATCCCAGTGGACGTTTGAGTAGGAAAGCAATTTCCGGTTCCACGCGAGGGTGAACGTATTTTTTGATCGAAATGGTATCGCCGTCTTCGACCATCATTTTATCGGTCAGTCGGCCCCAAATCATATCGTTCAGGCCCATTTGCAGCATCTTGGCGCGGCTGGTGAAGCCCATTTTCATCCCGTTTCGTCTCTCCCCCCTGTCAAGACGCCGCTGAATTGATGCTGCCTGAATGTCATAAGCCTCATTAAGAGAATATTTCGTGTTCGCAGATAGCTGACGGGTCGCGTGCGCTTTGTGGGCGGCATTATCAAGCTTCCGCGCCAGTTTTGTGATTTCCACCATGCTTATTCTCCCTTATCGGAGACGTTTCCGCCTTCACGTTCCTTAATCATGTCTAGGGCAACATCGACGATCATGTCTTCCTGACCACCGACCATACGTCTATTTCCGAGTTCTATTAAGATGTCTCGCGTATCAACGCCATAGTTTTCCGACGCAGTTTCCGCATGTCGAAGAAAACTTGAATATACGCCGGCATAGCCCAACGATAACGTTTCCCGGTCGACCCTAACGGGACGATCTTGCAGCGGACGCACAAGTTCTTCTGCCGCATCCATTAGACCAAATAGATCGCAGCCGTGGTTGAGTCCCATCCGGTCGGCAACAGCGATAAAGATTTCTAGTGGCGCGTTTCCGGCGCCTGCTCCCATACCTGCCAACGAGGCGTCTACCCGGGTACACCCGTGCTCCAGAGCAATTATAGAATTCGAAATTCCGAAAGATAAATTATGATGTGCGTGAATACCCGTTTCGGTGTCGGGTTTAAGAACGTCGTTGAATGCTTTGAACCGATCTGCCACATCTTCCATCAGCAAAGCTCCGCCAGAGTCGGTTACGTAAATGCAATGTGCGCCGTATTCCTCCATCAGGAGGGCCTGCTCCGCCAGTTTGTCGGGTGGACTCATATGAGCCATCATTAGAAATCCGGCGACATCCATACCGAGGTTTCGCGCATATTCAATATGCTGCTTGGAGACATCTGCTTCCGTGCAGTGAGTCGCAACCCGAACCGATCGAGCTCCTGCTTCATAGGCTTCGCGGAGATCCTCAACTGTACCGATACCCGGAAGCAACAAAGTTGCTAGCTTTGCATGCCCCAGTACGCTGGCAGCTGCTTCGATATAATCTAGGTCGGTTTCCTTAGCGAATCCGTAGTTAAAGGACATGCCGGCTAAGCCATCACCATGGGCAACTTCGATAGCATCTACCTTGGCATTGTCTAATGCCTGGCAGATTGCCTTTATGTGTTCGAGTCCGTACTGATGGCGAATAGCATGCATTCCGTCACGGAGTGTGACGTCCTGAACGTATATTTTGTTGTCTTTGTCGATGGCCATGTCCGTGCCTCTAAACTATGGCCATTCGGCGTTCGAGTACCCGCTCAGCAGTGCGGAGCGCGGCCGAAGTCATGATGTCAAGGTTGCCGGCGTATTTTGGCAGGTAATGCCCCGCACCTTCAACTTCGAGAAAGATTGAAGATTTAATTCCCTGGAAATCTCCACGGCCAGGAATATGTAGTGGGTTGTTAGAGCCAAAACGTTCGAACTGGACCTCCTGTTTTAGCCGGTAGCCCGGGACATAACTTTGTACCTCAGAAACCATAGCCTTTACGGATTCGGATAATTTTTCCTGATCAGTATCGTCCGACAGCGTGTAGACAGTATCCCGCATAACCAAGGGGGGCTCAGCTGGGTTTAGGACGATGATTGCTTTGCCTTGCTCGGCGCCACCTACAATTTCAAGGCCCTTGGATGTAGTCTCTGTAAATTCGTCGATATTGGCTCGAGTGCCGGGCCCCGCGGACCTCGACGAAATAGACGCCACGATTTCTGCATATTGGACCTTGGCGATCCGGTTAACGGCGTGGACCATTGGAATCGTCGCTTGGCCGCCACAGGTGACCATATTGATATTGTTGGCATCGAGATGTTGATTGGCATTCACGACCGGCACGACGTAGGGTCCAATTGCTGCGGGCGTTAGATCGATAATGATCTTTTTATCTTTTGCGCAAATTGCAGCGTTATGTTCGTGTGACGCGGCCGACGTAGCGTCGAATACCAGCGCGATTTCGTTCCATTCCGGCAACTTGGTGAGACCTTCGAGACCTTCATGGGTTGTTGTAACGCCCACCTTCTTTGCGTTGGCGAGCCCGTCCGAGCTGGGATCAATACCGACCATGGCGCCTATATCGAGTATATCCGATGTCCGTAGGATTTTGATCATTAGGTCGGTACCAATATTACCTGAACCGACGATTGCGACTTTTGGTTTGTTTGGCATTTGAGTGCTCCCAAAGGGATTAGTCGGAAAAGGCAGCCCGGACGCTGCCGAGACCTGAAATGCGGGCCTCAATCACCTCGCCGCGACCGATGGGCGCCATCGGACCGAGGGCTCCGGTCATGACGACGTCGCCCGCTGAGAGTGGCATTCCCACGTCGACCATTTTTCGGGCTAACCAGACCGCGGCGTTAAGTGGATTTCCTAGGCAAGCGACACCTGCCCCAACTGAAACTTGTTCCCCTTTGTTCTCCATGACCATTCCGCACATTCGAAGATCAATATCATCAAGAAGAACCGGGCGGGTACCGAGTACGATCATACCGGAAGATGCGTTGTCTGCAATAGTGTCGAGAATGTTGATGTCCCACTTGGCGATACGGCTGCCTACGACTTCAATGGCGGGTAACGCGTAAGCCGTCGCATCAATGAGATCCAGCAGCGTGATCTGTTCACCATTCAAATCTTCGGCAAGGACCAGTGCCACTTCCGCTTCTGCTTTGGGCTGCGAAACTGCGTTGAAATCGATTTCATCACCATCCACGAACGCCATATCAGCATAGATTATGCCGTAATCGGGCTGATCGACACCCAACTGTGTCTGAACCGCCTTGGCAGTTAAACCGATTTTGCGTCCAATGACTCGGCGGCCTTGCTTGATCCATATATCGGTGTTCGCTTGTTGAACTGCATATGCGGATTCTAAATCTCCCGCCGGCAGGGAATCACGAACCGGTTTTATCGTCTTGCCATTTTTCCATGCGTTTCGGATCTTGCGCGCTGCTTCGACGATCGCTTTTTCATTTTTTATTACCATCATTAGCCCTCTTAAAGCTTGATGCAGATGTTTTTCTGTTCCGAATAAAAATTCAGGGCGTGTTGACCACCCTCTCGTCCAAATCCTGACAAACCCATCCCGCCAAAGGGGGTGCGAAGGTCACGGAGGAACCAGCAATTGACCCAGTTGATCCCGGCTTCCATTTGCTGAGCTACGCGATGAGCTCTTGCCAGATTTGTAGTCCAGACGGTGGAGGCCAGGCCGTATTCGGTATCGTTTGCCATATCGACGGCTTCCTCTTCCGTATCGAATGGGGTGATGTGGCAGACGGGGCCAAATATCTCCTCTTTTTGGATCCGCGTGTCCTCTGTCAGCCCTGTAAAAATCGTTGGTTGAATAAATGCGCCATTGTCACGCTCGTCGCCGAATTCTGGAATACCGCCACCGGTAACCACTTCCGCGCCGAGTGTTTTTGCCAGATCGTAATAACCTCTCACCTTTTCCCGGTGTTCGTGGCTAATCAACGGGCCCATCTGGGTCTCCGCATCCTCCGGTCGACCCAGTTTCATGGTCTCGGCCTTTTCCTTAAGGGTCGCGACAAACTTTTCAAAAATTGATCTTTCTACGTAGACACGTTCCGAAGATAGACACACCTGCCCACAATTCGCGAAGACCGACTTGACGGTACCTTCAATCGCAGCATCAAAATCGGCGTCGGCAAATACGATCGATGGGTTCTTTCCACCTAGTTCGAATGAGAGGGCTTTTATGTTTTCGGAAGCGGCCCGCATGATAGCGCTACCGGTGGTCGTTTCCCCGGTAAAGGTGATAGCGTCGATGCCCTTATGTGTAGTCATAAATTCACCCGCGGAGTTGGGACCAAAACCGTGTACCACGTTGAATGCGCCATCCGGTATGCCGGATTCTTTCATAACTTCAGCCAGCATTGTGGCTGTTGTTGGTGTCTCCTCAGATGGTTTCAGAATTACCGCGTTTCCCGATGCCATTGCTGGCGCCAGCTTCCAGGTTGACAGCAGTAATGGAAGATTCCAAGGGCTGATAACGCCAACCACACCGTGGGGCTGACGGATTGAATAGTTTATCGCGCCAGCGCCATCGGGCGTATCCTGCTGATAGGCTTCTGTGCCAACCGATTTGATGAGATCAGCGAACACACGGAAATTCGCCGCCCCCCGAGGGATATCAATATGACTAGCGAGCGAGCGCGGTTTACCCGTATCAAGCGTTTCCGCTTCGATAAATTCTTTGGCCCGTGCATCGATACCGTCAGCTACTGCGTAAAGGATCTTGCAGCGTTCCTCGACCGGCATATTTCCCCAGACTTCTCTATACGATGTTCGGGCAGCCGTAACCGCCTCATCTACCATATCAGGTGTTGCTTCATGTACGTGGCTAAGTAAGGTACCATCGACCGGGGTAGTATTTTCGAACGTCTTATCGCTACCGATGAATTTTCCTGCGATAAAATTTTTCAGTTCGCGGACGTTGCCTGAACCTTCTGGCACCATATCAATCTCCCTTATAAGCCGGTTAAGTTTGGATGCATCTTATCGGTGACCGTACATCAGGTTTTGGGGCAGGGCCCGTAGTGAGTCAAGACAGTCATATCTGTACAAATTGTTATGAAAACCTTTTTCCGTTTGGCGTTTTCCGAGAGCCCGTGCGAAATAGGTTTTACTTTTATCCTATCTAATTCGACAGGTTACTCTGAATTGTTTTTTAATCTGAGGGCGCGGTGGCCGAGATACATGGGCTGGCCTCATTACGGATCAAGCCTATGCATGCGTTCTTAAGCGAGTTCGAAAATTGCTTCGATCTCCATGCAGAAATTCCGCGGAAGCTCGAACATACCAACTGCGGATCGCGCGTGCTGGCCGGCCTGGGGACCAAATAATTCTAAAAAAAGGTCGGACGCCCCATCAACTACGGCGAATTGACGGTTGAACCCCGGGGCTGAGTTCACCATTCCGGTAACTTTTACTACCTGCGTTATCCTGTCTAAGGAGCCCAACTCCCCTTCTACGGATGCCAGAATATTCAAGGCGGTGGCCCTCGCTGCGGCTCGTGCTTCATCTTCGGAGATGTCGGCACCGACCTTACCCATCACTTTGACGCCATAATGCTCCGGCGGGGGATGACCAGAGGTATAGAGGAGGTGGTTGGTGATCACGCAGCCGGTACGATTCTTACTAGGATAGATAAAACGCTTTGGAAGCTGTAGTCCAAGTTTTTTAAGCCGAGCGCTTACGCTCATGATTGCTCTTCCATAGGAATTTCACTTTCTGGGATGGCGGTTACGCGACAACGCAAACCGCGGGTATCGGCGGATCCTGTCACGGGGTCCCATGGTCCATCATAGGAGAGGGCCACATTCACGTTTACGTCCAGAGCTCCTTTTTCCGGACCAGCTGCCTCCGGCAACCACCATCCCATACCAGTACGAACGGTTCCTGAGTCAGTTTCGCGGGTGATTGAAACTTTTAATTTACAAGTGCCCTTAAAATTGGCGGTCTCAACTGCAACCCAATCGCCGTCCACGAAGTTAAAACCCTTTGCGTCACTTGGATGGACCTGTAGTAGGGGAAAAGGGGATATTTTTCGGGCCCATGCCTGATCCCGATAGCGTGAGTGATGGTATGTTTTCTCCCTCGCGCCCGTAATAAGGATAAGTGGAAAGTCTCTCTTGTCTTGATAGGTAGATCGTTCGGCTCGAGGTATCTCATAGCTCGGTAAGGGGTCTACGCCAATTTCATTCAGGGTCTTCGACCATAACTCAATTTTACCGGACGGCGTTTTGAAACCCACTTCTTCGAAATTTCCAATTTGGTATTTAAATGGGGCCCAGCCCTGTTTCTTTAGGAGTTCCTGGTCGATTTCGCCCCCGATAAGGTATTCATTAAATTCTTGCTTCGTTTCCCAAGGGAAAAACTTCCGCGTATTAACGCCAAGGGCTTCGATGCGCCGCGCTAAATCAGTGGTGAATTCGAAATCAGATCGAGCGTCTCCCTCTGGCTCTTTTACTGGCTTCGTATAGCAGATGATCTGCGCTGACGGCTCAAGTGATACCTCCTCTTCCTCCAAGCCGGTTGTTTTGGGAAGTACGATATCGGCAATTTCCGATGTTGGAGTCATCATATGAGACGCGACGGCCAGGAAATCGAGCGATTTCAAAGCGGTCATGACCTTACGGGTATCCGGATAAGTCACTGCGATATTCACACCCGATACATACATAGCACGTACAGGGTAGGGCTTTCCGGTGAGAATGGCATCAATGGCGGTCGGATTATGGACTGAGGTTTGCCAACCTTTGGGACCTGCCCAAAGCGGAAACTGATCCGCTCCTAAGGTCTTTGCTGCGGTCGACGGCGGAAGGGCGAAGTCGCGGTCGTGTAAAATATCTATATAATTACGAAATCCCTCGGGTCGTTTGACTCGAATGTTACCCCCCTTCCGATCTACGTTTCCGGTGATTGCGACCAGGCAGTGAAAAGCCCTAAACGTCTGAACGCCGTTTGAGAAAGCGTCGATACCATGCCCCGAAACGAAGCAGGAAGGACCATCGGCGTATAGGCGGGCTGCCTTGGTAATGTCGTCCTCAGAAACGCCTGATAGAGCCGCTGCGCGGGCTGGCGGGAATTCAGATGCCCGCTGTCTCAGCTTATCAAAGCCGACGGTCCAATTTGTGATGAATTCCCGATCATATAAACCCTCTTCGATAATTACATGGGTCATTGAGAGCGCGATAGCCGCATCACTGCCCGGCGTGGGGCGAAGCCAAATTTCTGCAGCGTTGGCTGCGGGTGTCTCCGCTGGATCGATGACGACTAATTTAGCTCCATTTTTCTTTGCTCTCTTTAGCGCCATCCACTGGACGGGATCGGCCGCCGATGGATTTCGACCCACAATTAAAGCGCAGCGGGTATTGTCGACGTCCTCCCCGCCAACAATGCCGAGACCTGTTACCTTGTCAGATAAGGCACGGCAGCCTCCGCATAAATCCTGATTCATCATCCAGTTGGGTGAGCCAAGCGACCGCATTAGTAACGCGACCATTGCTCCCCGGCTAAAGAATGCACTAGAAACAGCCCCGATCAGGGACTCGGGGCCATATTTGGCTCGGACCGCCAAAAGGCGATCGGCTATTTCGTTCAGCGCTTCATCCCATGAAATTTGATCCCATTGCCCGGATCCGCGCGATCCGGACCTCCGCATGGGGCGCGCGATCCGATTTGGGCTATATGTAAGCTCCGGGAGTGCGCGTATACCCTTTACACAAAATGCTCCCTTCGATCCCGGGTGATCGACGTTGGGGCCCACCTTGGTGACCCGCCTGTTTTTTACAGTCACCAAAGAACCGCATCTAGTGCTGCATTCCCAGCAGGTGCTGGGAAAGATACCATCAGGAAACTTCATAAAAAAATTCTATCTGAATGGGCGTAAACCTCAAATCCTAAATATATCCTTCCAAAAAACCTGCATCTACGGCTGCTCCAACCAAAAGGCGAAACGCTAGAAAGGTCAGTAAAACCTTAAAAATGCGCCGAAATAGTTTCTCCGGTATACGAGCTAATGTCCGTTGCCCGATCCAGTTACCCGCTACGGTACCCAAAATCATCAGGACTATCAGAGGTAAATAAGCCCCGATTGCTATCCCTAAGAAACCGAAAGCGATAATTTTTGAGATATGTGAAATAGCCATTAGTGTCGCCATTGTAGAGACATGAACATGACGGTCGCGAGTGGCATGAGCGATGAACGGCGATAAAAATGTTCCAGTTGCACTGACGAATATTCCTAGAAATGTGGCAGCGGCGCCGAGAATGCAAAAGCGTATGCGTTCCGGACCGCCCGCGCCAAGCTTCGGCGTATACAAGACGATAAGAATAAAGGCACCGAGGATACCCTGTAGGAGCTCAGAAGGTAGTGTCGTGAATATTTGTGCGCCGGTGAAGGCGCCTATTATCGAGCCAATGGCAAAGGGCAGGATGAGATTTTTTTTCACGTACCGCCACATCATAAACATACGGCTTGTACCTGCGCCGAGCTGAATCAGCGTATGCATGGGTATGAGAACGGGAAGCGGGAAGAAGAACGTCATACCGGCGAGGAGAAGTAGTCCGCCTGCAGTGCCAGTGACCGTTCCGAAAAACGTAGTAATTGCCGCTGCTAGAACAAGTGCTACCATTAACCAGAAACCAACATCTGGAATGCCAAAAAAATTGTCCATCAGATATAGCCTGCCCGGTTGGCAGAGGCCCATAAAAGGCGGACTGAGAGGATAATAAGCATGACTTTAAAAACGCGTTTGAATAGTTCTTCGTCCATCAAGTTAAGAAGCTTGAAGCCGATCCAATTTCCCAGGTAGCCTGCCGAAACCATGGCTATCATGAGCGGTAGATAAGTGAAAAACTCAAACCCAAGAAACGCGAAGACAACGACCTTAAGCCCATGAATGAAGGTCATGATAGCCGCCAGGGTGGCGACGAAGATGCGACGATCCTTGCTTACCCCACGTACCCATGGCGCGAGTATTGTCCCGGTAGCGCCGATAAACATAGAAATAAACGCCCCTACAGTGCCAAGAATAAAAAATCTTTTACCAGTAGGAACCCCTGCTGTGACGCTTGGAGCGAAACATACATACAGCATGAATACACCAAGGATTGCTTGAAGCAGAGCGACAGGGATAGATACCACGATTTTACCGCCAATCGCGGATCCGATGAGCGCGCCGATCGCAAAGGGTAACACGGCCTGTCTTATGACTAGCTTATGGGCAATTATAGTACGGGTCACGTTTGACCCTGCTTGGACTACTCCGTGTACCGGAATTAACGCCACAGGCGGGAACACAGTCGCCATACAGCCGATGAGAATGATCCCACCGCCGAGGCCGGCAACGACGCCGAATGTCGCAGTAAAAAACGCCAGCAGAGTGAATATTATAAACATCCATCCATCTATTTCCGGAGTGAGGGATAAAAATTCGATCACGCGGTGAGCTCCTGGGCTGCTTCGACGAGCAGATGGATAGCAAGGGCAGTTAGCAACAAATTGAAGCCCCAACGAAATACATCTTCTGCCATCCAGCTAAGAATGAACTTCCCAGACCACGTTCCGATGAGCCCGAAAACGATCATAAGCAGCATCAAGGGGAGATAGGGGAGGAATGCAAAGCCAAGAAAACCGAACGTTAGGATTTTGACGCCGTGTTGCCAAGACATAAAGGCAGCGTGAGTTGCGACTGTCATCATTCGGTGTTTTGTTGAAGCTTTAATGAACGGCGCAATTAGTGGCCCGGTCGCCCCCGCGAACATTGTTGCGAACGAGGCCATCGCCCCGACCATTCCGAGCCTTAGTCCCGTCGGCTCGAAAGCCCTCATTTTGGGCGCCCAAACAGCGTAAAGTACAAAGAACCCAATGATCGCCTGAAGAATATATTTGGGAAGCGAAAACACGACCTGGCCGCCCAGAAATGCGCCGATCAAGGTGCCTAATACAAACGACGGCATCCACGTGAAGAGAATGTGACGCCACATTATTATAGCGCGAAAGAAATTGGATCCCACTTGAACGACGGCATGTATAGGGATGATTGATATTGATGGCATAACGGATGCCATGACAGCTACTAGTGCGGCTCCACCCCCCAATCCAAAAGCTGCTGATACAGCTGAGGTCAGGAAACTAATAAGGCACAGCGTGACGAAGGACCAATCGGAAACCCCCGGCGCACTCGCCAGAATTTCATATATTAAGAACATGGATTAACTACAGTATACACTTACAGTTGGTGTAAGAGGAATCAGTTAAGAAGTAGGCAAAACCCGAGCATCGACTTCCCCATAACGGCGCGATCGCGTACACCTCCTGTGAAAACCTGGAGATCGATATGTCTAAGTCAATTGGCCCGCTTTCGGGCGTCACCGTCGTTGATTTAACCCGTGTTCTGGCGGGCCCAACTTGTACACAAATGCTTGGGGACCTAGGCGCTGACGTAATAAAAATTGAACGGCTTGGAGCCGGAGATGATACCCGAAAATTTGCTCCGCCCTTTGTAAAGGATGGAGATGGCAAAGACACTTCTGAAAGTTCTTATTTCATGGGCGCGAATAGGAACAAAAGGTCAGTTGCGATAGACATTGCAAAGCCTGAGGGTGCTAAACTTGTCCAACGCATGGTGGAAGACGCCGATGTGCTAGTCGAGAATTTCAAAACAGGTAATCTCGCAAAGTATAGCCTTGGCTATGATGACCTGAAAGATCTTAACCCAAAACTGATTTACTGTTCTGTTACCGGGTTTGGTCAGACAGGACCCTATGCGCTACGACCAGGGTATGACTTTCTTATACAGGGGATGGGTGGTTTAATGTCAATTACCGGCACGCCTGATGGAGAACCAGAAAAAGTCGGGGTACCAATCGCCGATATCATGGCTGGAATGTATGCCAGTGTTGCTATTAATGCGGGTCTGCGCCATGCCGCTATTACGGGAAAAGGTCAGTACATAGACATTGGCATGTTGGATACGACTGTTGCGATGTTAGCCAACGCCGGCATGAACTACATTCACGCGGGTATGTTGGGTCGTCTTGGGAACGCACACCCCAACATAGTTCCCTATCAGCCGTTCAAGACAGCTGATGGATTTATTATTGTCGCAATTGGTAATGATTCGCAATTCCAGCGGTTCTGCGAGCTCGCCAAATGCACTGAACTTTGCGAAGATATTAATTTCGCGACAAATGATGCGAGAGTTCGCAATCGTAGCGCTCTGCTGCCGAAGCTAAACGAAATATTCGAGAGTCGAACGTCGGGCCAATGGCTTACAGATCTTGAGGAAAAAAAGATTGGCTGCGGACCAATTAATAATTTACAGCAGGTCTTTGATGATCCCCACGTTAAAGCCCGTGGGATGGTGGTAAATTTGGATCACCCACTTGCTGGAGAGGGAGGTGCTGCGGTTATCGGTAGCCCGATGCGTTTTACGGAAACGCCTATTACCTATAGACATCCACCACCTTTGGTGGGGCAGCATACAAGAGAAGTGTTACGCGAGAAACTTGGGCTGACCGACGATGACCTCTCGATTCTGGAGGGTAAAGAGGTTATCTGAAGTACTGCACAGGTTTTATTATGGAACGGTCTAGTTGGATAGCACTGCTTCTTCTTTTCTTTTGTGGATTGGGTTGGGGCGTGGCAGTGGCAATCGCAAAGATTGCCACTACAGGTGGTGTGCATCCGCTAGGTTACGTATTTTGGGTCGCTTTCATTGCGGGTGTTATTCTGACTATCATTTGCGCCATTCGCCGCAGCTGGCCGGCGATGAGTGGTGCGCACATTCGATACTACATAATTATCGGCGGACTAAGGATCGTTAGCGCTAATGTAATTTGGTATACGACCGTAAAATATATCCCTGCCGGCGCGTTGGCAGTAGTGCTAGGACTGACGCCTATTTTTACCTACGGCATCAGTTTGGCGATGCGGCTAGAAAACTTTGTGGCGCTTCGTACCGCTGGTCTCAGTGCCGGTTTCATCGGCGTTGTGATGTTCGTTGTTCCAAGCAATAGCCTGCCTGATCCATCGATGATTCCTTGGTTATTGTTTGGGCTTGGTGCTCCATTAACATATGCGCTCGCAAATATATTAATTGATAGCCTGAGGCCTGAGGCTGGGAATTCATTATCTCATACTACTGGCATGGTCTGGTTCGGCGCGATTTCGATGCTCCCAATATGTCTTTTCGCTAAGGCTATGCACATTCCCAGCTTCCCACCCTCAGTGCCCGATATGGCAGTATTCGGGCATGCTATCATTTCTGGCTTCGCTTTCTTTGCTTTATTCGAGATGATCCGCCTTTCCGGGCCGACATTTGCTTCACAACTGAATTATATTGTCACACTTACCGGGGTGCTCTCAGGTATTTTCGTCTTTGACGAGACCCCGACTTGGTGGGTATGGGCCGGAACGGCCTTCGTTCTCGGCGGCGTTGCCCTTGTAAACAGAGGTCGATAAGAAATGGTTAACCCACCGCCTACCGAGTTGTTCAAGCCAATAAGCGAAGAACGTCGAAGTCAAATTCTCGATGAAACGCTCGCTAGACGACCTGAGGAAGGTCCACTCCGCGTGTTCGGATATGGTTCACTAATGTGGAGTCCGTGCTTCAATTTTACCCATAGTCAACTCTGTAAGCTTTGTAATTATCGTAGAAGTTTTTCTATTTGGTCGGTCTTTGCTCGTGGTACGCCTGAAAAACCGGGCTTAGGATTTGCACTGGAGAGTGAACCGGGGGGCTTTTGCGAAGGCGTTGTATTTACGCTGCCGCTTGATACCAAGCGGGAGGACTTGATCCCGCTTTGGGAGCGGGAGATGTGGACCGAAACCTATGATCCGGTTTGGGTTACGGTGGAGGTGGACAATGAACGTCTGACCGCGCTTACTTTTGTTGTCTCAACGGAGCACCCTCAATACGCCGGCGATCTACCTACAATAGAGAAAGCAGATTATATCGCAAAAGCGTCCGGAAAGTACGGAACTTGCTATGATTATCTTTTCCAAACCGTTTCTGAGTTACGACGTTTGAACGTCCAAGACACCGCTATGGAAGAGCTTTTGTCGGCTGTAGATCGATTGATGGGGTAACGAGTCTTGCACTCAGTCTCCTCGCGTGCACAACTTAAACCGCTAAATGGAGGTACCTAGCATGTCAGACGCCGAAATCGGATATATTGATTATACCACTCTAAATGTCGATAAGAACGCGACTTATGATAGTCTTCGCGATCGTGTAATACTGATCACGGGAGCTGGGCAGGCGATCGGTCGAGGATACGCGCACTACTTCTCTGCACAGGGCGCGATCCCGATCATTGCCGACATTAATGGTGAAAACGCGGAGACGGTTAAACAAGAAATCGAGGATAAACAGGGTAAAGCAATGGCCATTCAGGTTGACGTTGCCGATGAGCAATCGAATTTAGATATGGTCGATAAAATCATTACGAAATTTGGTCGGCTCGACGTCCTGATTAACAACGCTGCGATCTTCTCGCAGATCACAATGGCGCCATTCTGGGAGTTGCCAGTCGAGGAATGGAAACGCGCCGTGGATGTTAATATTAATGGGGCATTCCTATGTTCCCGCGCCGTCGTACATCCGATGATGGAGGCTAAATGGGGCCGTATCATCAATGTTTCTTCGGGTACCATGATGATGGGGCGGCCCAACTATTTGCACTACATCACCACCAAGGCGGCAATGATAGGTATGTCTCGATCGATGGCGCGTGAACTTGGGCCTTACGGGATAACCGTCAACACCTTCTGGCCTGGGGTTATGCAGACGGAAGTGGAGAGACCGTCGGTGCCGCGCGAGATGTTCAAGACAATGACTGAGATGCAGGCTCTGCCTCGGCAGGGTACTATTCATGATTTGGCAAAGTCGATGATGTTCCTGTGTTCAGATGAAGCCGCATATATTACCGGTCAAGGATTAATCGTTGATGGCGGACAAAACTTTATCTGAACCGGGCCTGAACAACGCTTGGGCTGCTTATTATGAACAAACAGGTCAGCGACCTCCACGTCCGACCCTGATAAGAGCATTGGACGCATTTGACCTTGAGGGGCTTCCTATTAGTGCGATGGCCGCAGATCTGGGCTGTGGATCTGGTCGAGATTTGATAGAGATGCATCGGCGCGGCTGGGCTATTCAAGCTGTTGATGCGTCGCCAGATGCGGTCAATGCTATACAGAACCGGATAGAACTACTGACTCAATCAGAAATATACCTACAGCTTGCCCGCTATGAGGAGATGGAACTGCAACCATGTGATCTGGTCAACGCGTCGTTCTCGTTACCTCTTTGCTCCCAGGAAGATTTTATCCACGTTTGGCAGAAAGTTAGAGGCGCACTGAAGTCTGGTGGTAGATTTTCCGGACAACTTTATGGCGACCGAGATGGCTGGTTTGGCCGAAAGGGAATGAACTTCCACACGAGCAGAGAGGTTTCCCGCCTCTTGGAAGGACTAGAAGTTGAGTTTTTTGAAGAGGAAGAAGAGGACTCAATAACCCCGCGCGGCACCTCTAAACATTGGCATATCTTTCATATTGTTGCCAAGAAACTATGAAAGAGAAGAATTCGGCAGTTGAAACCCTGCGCATCCAGATAGCCGCCTGCACTCGAATAATGAATATGGAAGGGTTGATTGATTATTCCGGCCATATTAGCGCCCGATTGCCTGATGGTGAGGGTGTTTTAATCCAATCATTCGATGATCCTCGTTCTACTCTCTCGCCCCATCGCATATTGATTTGTGATACTGAAGGTAACTTGATCAACGGTCCGAGAGGTGCATTTCCACCCCGCGAAGTTTACATCCACACTGAGATCTTAAAGGCTCGTCCCGATGTGAATGCGGTTGGCCACTTTCACCCGGAAACAGCTACCATGTTCACTTTAATTGAGAATTGTCCGCTAGTGCCGGTTAAAAATCATGCTGCTCGTTGGGTCAACGGTATACCCAGTCATCCCGATTCAGCACATATAAACTCTCCGGAAACGGGTAGAGAGTTGGCGGAAACACTCGGAGAGTGTCAGGCGGTACTGATCCGCGCTCATGGAGTGGTGCTGACGGCGGAATCCGTTCCCGCTTTGTTGGTTGACAGTGTCCATTTCGAGGAAAATGCAGCAGCTCTTTTCCGTGCATCGTCGTTGGGTTCGGTGACAGGACTGTCGGAGGAGGAAATGCAGACCTTTCTCTCTCGTTTCAACCGCGCTGCTCATGTGGGTAAACTGATGAAATATTATGCGGTGCGCGCTTCCGACGCTGGTCTGGTTCCACGGGAGTGGCTTGAGGAATTGATTTAATACTGACCGCTTAATGGAGCGGGTGAAGGGAATCGAACCCTCGTCTTAAGCTTGGGAAGCTTCTGCTCTACCATTGAGCTACACCCGCAACTCATTGTTTTTATAAGAAATTAATCGATATTCGTGGGATGAAAGCCGTATCCATTAGCATTGGTTTGTGTGATAGGGCGGAATTATTGTTCCTTGGTTTTAGGGTAGGAAGCGGAATAACCTGAGACGTAAACGAAAGCTGAGCGTTATATTTCGAACTTTTCCATCTTAAGTAGAGTGTTTTCCAACGTACCTACCAAAAGAATTAGTAGTCTTGCATAATGCGAGAAGCTCTAAAGCGACAGGTTAAATCCGGTCTATAGGGCTTGGGTGAACTGACTAAGCTGGTACCCTTCCGCGTGCTTAATCACTGTTTAGGTTATCCAATTGATATGAAATTGAAAAATTAGAAACCATAGCTATTCATTATCTCTTTAAACTTCCCACTTTTATGCAATAAAAATAATCCCTCATTATAGTGTTGTAATCTTATCAGGTTTTCCGGGTCTTTTTTAGAAAAGGCCATATGGACATAAGCTCTTTTGAGTGGTTTCCCAACGGTGTGAATATCATTTTCAATTCCGATTTTTTGGGCTTCAAATAACGCAACTGATCTCGCGCTAACAAAAAAGTCTATCCGTTTTTTGGATAATAATTTTAGCCCATTTTCATAACCGTTGGTTTCTTTCTTTGTTAAATATTCAGCAGTATCAAATTCCTTTGTAAATTTACCGCCTCTGTTGAAGCCAATTGTATACTTCGATAATTCTTTTAAATTTTTAAATTCTTTAACTGGATGCGATTTTAACGCAAACAAGTATACTTCATGAGCGGAATATGGTGCGCCAAACCAATAAGATTCTAGTCGTTTATTATTGAAATAAATTTCTGTAATTGCGTTGCAAACCTTACCTTCGGTTGCATATTTTTGAGCGCGTTTCCACGGGTAGAAATCCTTTTTAATCTTATACCCCTGCGGTTCAAAAATTTGTTTTATGATTTCTGCTGTATAACCTTCGTTTTTAAGAGTTTTTCCGTGGTGAGGTGGCCATTCATAGCTGCATAAAGATACATGTTTACTTTCAGCGAAAGATAAACTTGGCACAAATATCAACGAAAAAATGAAATATATTGCGGAATATTTATACTTTATCATAACAGCCCCCGGAATCAGGAAAAAACAAGAAATTATTTGTTATATTAAATACTTAGACCCCATTTTTCTCGGATAACCTTAAAATTTAATAGATTATGATGTCAAATCATAATTTTTTTGGCCGCATTGACAACTGGAATAAACCAAATATCTGCCAATATCGCCGTTCAGTCATTGCATCCAGGTTCCGGCGGACGGGAAAAAAATATCATTTTGGAGGTAATTGTAGCGGTTGAGGTTCTGACCCAAGCATTTGTTGCGCAGCTGTATTTTCAGCTGAGTCGTTCTCATTAAACCGAAAATAGTTAATGGCCTGTTGAAGGTTTATTGCTTGTTGTTCAAGACTTTCAGACATTTGGGACATTTGTAACGCGGCAGAAGCGCTATTTTGAACTGATTTATCCAAATGCTGCATAGAATGATTAATTTGCGAAGCACCCGTATTCTGTTCCTCTGTTGTGGCGGAGATACTTACAACCAAATCTTTAGTCGTCTCGATTTCAGGCAGTAGGTTTGCAAGCATTGCACTGGTCGCCTCCGCTAATTCTCTACTCTCGCTGGCAGCCCTAAGAATTTCGGAGGAGGATTGTTTGCTCATATCCGCCAATTTGCTTACTTCAGATGCTACCACTGCGAACCCCTTACCGTGCTCACCCGCTCGAGCGGCCTCTACGGATGCATTCAAGGCAAGTAAGTCAATTTTCTTGGTAATTTCCTCGACAATAGTAATTCTTTCTGAAATGTCTTTCATAGAATCCGTTGTACGTTGAACTGCTTCTAAGCACTTCTTAGACTCATCCGCTACTAGCTCGGCTTTAGCTTCTGTCTCTTTCGCCCTTTGTGAATTATCATTAATTGCATCGGCCATATCGGCAATTGCGGTTGACGTCTCTTCGACCGAACTAGCCTGAGTGCTTCCGCCCTCTGAAACTAAACTTGACGTCGAGCGTAATTCGACGCTGCCCGTGGCAACATTTGTCGATACATCTGAAATTGTTTTTATAATTCCTGATAACTGCTGGGTCATCAGATTAAAAGAATTAGATAAGTGTCCAAATTCGTCTTTTGAATCATGATTCACTTTTGTAGCTAAATTACCTAGACTCAAATCGTTTACGGATACCATCAACACCTTCAATGGTCTAAGAAGCCGTAGACAAAGAACCAGCAAAACCAGAATAAGGACAACTATCTCAATTACTTTATTTAAAATAATATGTGAAAATCCGCCAATTAATTGTTCCCATATGATTTCATCAGAGGTGTATACGTCTAATCTACCGACCGTCTTGTCATCTTTTATAAGTTGAAAGGTAAAGCGGATCGGATTTTTCAGGCTAAAGGGGTTGCCCTTTGATGATGAACTAACATCCTCTGTCTTTTTGCTTGCGTTATCGCTAGCATGCCGACTGCTCTCTTCTGAATCAGAATTAAACGCTACCGCGCCTGATACAGACGGGTTTTTGACCAAACCTCCTACAATTCGATTAATAACTTCCTCATCAAGGTTCCACATCGCCTCTATTAGTGGAGACCTGATTGAATCGCTTGCAATTTTCACTTCATTGAAGACACGACTTTTCGTGTTGGTGTATTCGTTAGACATCTGAAACGCCGTGATCACTAACGTGACCAAAAAATAAACAAAAACTGTAGTTCCCACAATTTTAAAAACCAGGGAGTGTCTCCAGGGCATAAGATTTTCTTGTGTCATATCAACACCTTGCTAAATCATTTAATGAGAAATTCCCAAACTCCGTTCCACTGCTTTGGCTTTTCATCTATGAGGCGCTCACAACGATTTAGGAATACTTGTGACGGGTTGAGGTTAGCATAGACCCCGGATTCCTCAAACTCGGAAGACCGTTGAAAGCCGTTTACCGCTGCATCGAAATCACCGCTAAAATAAGCCTGTAAAGCGTGGTCAAAAGTTTCCTGTAGATTTTTCTGGGGTAACGAAGACTGACCCTTTTCACTCAACAATTGGTAGCAATTAACTGGTTGATTTTTACCTTTAACAATTACCCGATCTATTAAACGATATTCAAAATAGTCTTCAGTTCGGTTTACAGTACCTTCACTTATAAGGTGATCCAGCCCATACACCTTCGCGGCACTTTCCATTCTAGAGGCCACATTCACCGCGTCACCGATGATAGTCAAATCGACTCGATTGCTTGATGCGCCAATATCACAAAGTATCACATTCCCCGTATTCAAACCAATCCTCATCTGAATCGGATCACGGGTTAGGTCAGGCAGAGAACTATTAAAGAGTTCTAAATTTTTTTTCATTGCTAGTACTGCGCGAACAGCGTTGACTACCGAAACATCATGATCATCATCAAGCCAGAACGCCATACAGGCGTCGCCGATAAATTTATCGATATCACCGTCATGTTCTATTATTACGCCCGTTATTGATTCAAAAAGTCCATTAATCTGTGCCACAATCTCTTCAGCAGAATACCTTTCGCATCTATTCGTAAAGCCTACGATATCGCTAAAAAAAATCGTAGCCTGCTTATTCTGAGCAAAGGTTTGAGACGAATGGTCTAAAAGAATTGATTTTTCCACAGCAATCCGCCGTGAAGCTTTAGAGAGGTACTTTTGTATTTGTAAATTTTCTATTCTCAAATTTCGTTCAGCTAATGTCTTCTCGACAGTGGCCAGTAAGCCATCATTGGAGAATGGTTTGCTAATTACGGCTGACGCACCAGTATTCATAACCATTTTTGAATCAGAGGGGCTATCTCTGTCAGTTATGATGATCAATTCAATTTTTTTATCAGCCTCATCAAACTTTAGATGTTTTACTAAATCGGGAACAGTTCCGTCTAAAGGATCAATCTCCGACAGAACAAGAACAGCATTAAACGAATTAAGCCGGTGAACAGTCTCGCGGATCGTTTGACATGTTTTTACCGTAAAACCCTGTTTCCGAAGACTTTTTGCGTTTGTTTGGGCCATTGATTCATCATGGCTTAATAAGATTAGATTTTCCCGCCCAGCAGGTGATGAAAATAAAACCTTTTTTAGGCGATCTAAGAGTTCGTCTATATCTAAAGGCTTGGTAACATATTCATCTACCCCAGATTCGAAACCCATGCTTTGATCTGCAGCAGAGGTCAGAGTGCTCGACATCATTACATAAATATCTTGGGTTAATTCGGACCGCCTAATTTCCTGGCACACTTCGAAGCCATTCATTTTCGGCATTTCGACGTCAAGGATAATTAAATCGGGTAGAATTTTTTGGGCCTTTTCGAGACCTTCTAAACCATCAAAGGCTTGAAATACCTCATAACCATTGTCTAATAGGGGGGGGAGTATGTGTTTATGAATTAGTTTCGAATCGTCGATAAGTAAAATTTTCTTCGAAGCATTCAACACTTTTGTTATTGAGCTTATTATTTGATCAAAATCGGCTGGAAAATGGATAAAGTCATCAAACTTAAATTCCACTTCAGTAGCGATACGATAATCTGTCGACAGTAAAATAGATTTTACATCAGCACCGAACAATAGCTTCAATTTAGCGGAAAGGTCGATGACCTTCTGTTCCTGTGTTTCTGATTGCAAAACAATAACAGCATTGGGGTTTGCTGAGACAGTACCTGGCAGATCAATCAGGTTAACATTATGATAAGTTATGTGTTGTGAATCACAACGTTGGACTAAATAATTACGGTAGAATTCGTTTTCGATACAGAAATAAAGGGTTCTATCCTTTGTAAGGGTATCAAGAGGGCGAAAATCTTGGAGATCGGCGGACATATTTTTTCTAACCGTATACCTACTTATTTTTTCTTTGAGTTAACTATTTCCCACGAATTAAGGATAAGAATTAGTTGATTATCGCTCAAGATAGTACAGCCCATCACAGAGGGCGCATGTTTGATGAAATCTCCCAAACTCTTAATTATAACATCTTGACGGCCCAGTACGTTATCAACCTTTACACATTTCTTTTTACCATCATCAGAGAGTATTACGATCGTAACTAAGTCTTCGTCAAAAGTACTGCCATCAAAGTTTAAGAGATTAGATAAAGTAGTGACGGATAGAGCCTCTCCTCTATAATTGTAAATCTCGGTTTGACTAACCAACTCGATCTGATCTTGTGTAATTGTTAATATATCCTCCACATGAAGAACCGGAAATGCAAATTTATATTTGTCTTCGGTTACCAAAAGGACGCCTGCTACTGCTAAAGACAGTGGAAGTCTTATTTTGAATGTAGAACCCTTACCTGGAACTGAATCGACTGTAACCGTCCCGTGAACCTGAGAAATCGCCCGACGGACCGCATCCATTCCAACGCCTCGCCCGGATAAATTAGTCACCTCATTTGAGGTAGAAAAACCCGGCTCAAAAATTAAGTTCAGGATCTCTTCTTTTGAGAGGTGCTCGTGACTTTCAGCGTCTATTAACCCAAGTGACTCTGCTTTCTGATACACGATATTAGTATCAATACCCGCGCCATCATCAGAAATCTCAATAACCGCTTCCGATCCCTGATAGTATGCAGAAATCGTAATTAGTGCTGTCTCGGTTTTTCCGGATTGTGTCCGCACTTCAGGAGTTTCGATACCATGATCCACTGCATTTCGGAGAATGTGAAGCATCGGCTCAATAAGTTGATTTATCAGTAATTTATCTAATTCAGTATCTGCACCAGATACGGTTAGTTTTACTTTTTTATTTAATTCCCTAGCGGTTTCTCGCACTTGTACAGGAAACCGATCGAAAGCGTATCGTACCGGAACCATCCGAATATTCATTGCACTGGATTGAAGCCTACTGCTTAATTCCTCCAGATCGCTTATGCTCTTTTCCAATTTCTTCTTATTGGTATCCACGTCAACAAACCGTTCAAGCGCGCTTTGTTGTATTCTTTTATCCTCTGTTCCGGAACGTTTTTGGTCAACGAGAGGTGGAACGAAAGTTTTGGTTTCAATTTGCCGGTCATTATTTTCTTGGTTTGCTAATTTGATATTTTCCAAAAAATCTTTCACAGATAACTGGTCCAACCCCTGATCAACTAGGTTTGCTTTCAGGAGTCCCATAGAGTTATTAAGTGTTGAGATATCATTTTGGAGCCGAATGCGAGTAATAAAGACCTCAGAGGCAACGTTTAGAACATCGTCCAATTTATCCGTAGTAATACGAATTGTGTCATTAATCGGTGAGACATTTGATTGTAAATATGGGTCACCGGAATCATCGAGTAGATCGTCGGTGAGTGTCGTTTCCGGCAGAGACGCCGGATTCTTATTTTCTTTGGTCCAACTTGGATCCCCGTCATTTTTCGGTTTGTTTCTGACATTGCCGTCAATACGGCTAATCATGGCGTTAATAGGCGTTTTTATAGGCTGTCGGGAAGCAACCTCAGAGATCATGCGTTCCAATAAGTTCTTACAGTCTAATAAGACATCAATTAATTCCGATGTAATAAAAACTTCTTTTTTCCTTAACCGATCTAGCAGGGCCTCCGCTGAATGCGATAACCGCTCTATTTTCGCAATGTTTAATAATTTAGCACTACCCTTTAAAGTATGTATTCCTCTGAAAATCTCATTAACAACTTGGCTGGGACTATCTTCTGTTTCAAGTTGAACGAGTTGCAGGCCGATATTCGCAAGTATTTCTCGGGACTCCTCGCAATAATCACTGATAAAACCTAATTTATCATCCGGAATTGATAAAGCCTCTTCTTCTTCTATTTCTCCGATTTCGAAATCGTCAGTTTGTCCGTTTTGTTTAATTGTTTCATTCTCTATATTTGATGTTTCTTCTTTTACAAATAATAGACAACGTTGAATTATGTCATTAAGTGGTAAAGTTATTGGTCGCCGTGACGCAATATCATTAATCATTTTTTCAAATGTTTTTTTGCTACCTAATAGTATATCAATTATTTCGGTATTAATTATTAATTTACTATCTCGAATATCTTGTATTAATAACAGGTTAGCGTGAGCCAAGGTTTCGATTTTAACGATATTTAGAGAGTCTGCGCTATCCTTCAAATTTGTTAAACTTTTATAAATTTTATTCACTATCGGAAGCGGGTCTTCGTTCGCCTCTAAATCGATAAGATGTAATTCTATATTGCCGAGTATCTCCCTTGCTTCTTCACAGTAATCGCTAATAAAACCAATCTTTTCGTGAGGTATAGAAATTATTTCCTCTTCATCCAATAATTTATTGAGAGTGAGTTTTTCAGTTGATAAAATAGTTTGATTATTTTGCTGTTCTGTTTTGGTATATCCAGATGTCTCGGTTTTTGTATTTTCATCTTCAATTAAATTAATAGTGTCTTGCAAGTAATTCTGACATTCATCCAATATGTCCGAAAATACAATTGTAGAAGCGCGCCCATCAATTTTTTCGTCTATCATTACAATGGCGGAATTGGTTATAAGGTTAATTATATACCTTATTTCATGTGGTATTCTTTTCACGGATTTTTTTTGCATACTATGTCGAAGAAAATCTGTACAAAATACTAAGAACTCCAACATGTAGTGTAGATCAAGAAAATCATTTATGCGGAATAAACCGCTTATTAATCGGCTCCGACGATATATTGAATCGAATATATCTTCGTCATCTTGTTGAAAGGTTTCCAAATTCTTTACGATATAATCGATTTCGTCTCTGGCGAAATACATCATCTTTTCATCCGAGGAATCGACGTTAAGGGCGAGTGAAGAAGAGACCTTACTCTGATCGAAGTCAAACAGTGAATAAGATTTCATGGCAGTATGACCCTCACTGGGAGATTTTAGTCATATCGGTATACTCCAACAAATGTTCGGTCTCAAAGATGTCGGAAACTGATAGTAGTAGTAATGTTTTATCGACGTCCTCATATAATCCCTGAACGAATGTCTGCTGTCGATCGTCTAATACAGAATCGGGCTTTTGTATATTATGTAGGTATAAATCCCTCATGCCGTGAACCACATCCGCGCATAAAGCGATAGTACTTTCCTTATAACTGATGATAAGGTATTTCGTTTCTATCGTAAGGGGTTTTTGGTCTAACCCGATTTCGTTGGAGATATCGAGGCATGCAATCACGGTTCCACGTAAATTTATTAATCCACGTAATAAAGCCGGAACATTAAAAATTGGTGTAACTTCGTATTCCTCTATAATCTCCCGAACCTGTCCAATTGGGATTGCTAGGTTTATGTTGTCGATCGAAAAACAGAGGAATTGAGTAAAAGGTTTTCTATATATATCCGGATCAATAATATTTCCGGCTATTTCCTCATTTTCTGAAAATAATTTTTGTTCGTCGATATTTTCATCGACCGTTTCGGAAATGTATTCCGGAGAGAAAATTGTTAAAGTAGAATTTTTATATCCAACGACTGCGGATACAAATTTATTTTTTTTCTCATGAACTCTTATTTCATTTGATTTTGTGCGCGTAGTTAGTTTGTCTACACCGACAAAATTGTCCATGGTTAATCCAAACGTTATATCACCGCTTAGTACAATAATTACAGTGGAAATACTTTGATCATTGAAAACTTGTTTAAGACCTAATGCAATCGAATCAAAAACAGGGACTAATTTTTCGCGATTTACTACCCCGCCAACACAACCATATAAGTCTAAACCGAGATCTTCAATTTGATCGGTTTCCACGATTTCAAGGACACTTGTGACCGGTAACGCGAAGTTTTTATTCTCTTTTTCGTAGATAAAGTATTCAGTCATAACGACTTTTTTTCCCCGTTCTTCTTCGCTCGCGAAACACAGCAACACTTCCCCGATTAAAATAATTATTAATTCCTTATGAAAGAAAGGAAGAACACTACGCGATTTGGCCGTTAATACCAATCTCAAAAGGGTTAAATTGCGATATTTTCGTAGTGCAGAATTTGTCGGATGATGCAATATCAAGGTTGTCGGATCTCTCAATGAAAATGGGACTAGACCGTTTCTTTTCGTAATGCCAAAACATTCCGAACTAAATAAAGCTGGGAGTGAAAGAAATGAAAATCTGTCGATATAACGACGACCGCCTAGGGATCGTCGATGGTGATGAAGTTGTCGACGTAACAGCCGCCTTGGATGTAATTCCCGCATACCGTTGGCCGGTGCCCGAGGGTGACGCGCTAATCGCCAATCTCGACCTTATTTGTGAGAAAGCATCGGGGTTGATGAAGTCGGGTGAACGGCATGCACTGTCGGCCGTTAGGTTGAAAAGCCCAGTTGCAAATCCGACTAAGGTAATCGGTGCACCAGTGAACTATTACGCCCACATGGATGAAGCTAACGAGGACAAGGGCGTGAGCTTCGGTCAAGATATCAAATCCATTGACCATTACGGGCTTTTCCTGAAAAACCCGGTTCTTGTGGGCGCCGGAGAAGGGGTTGAACTCCATTTCACTGATCGTCGCAACGATCACGAAGTTGAAGTTGCTATGATCATCGGAAAAACTGCGAAGAACATCTCCTATGATAACGCGCTGGACTATGTTTCTGCATACGCGATTGGGCTGGATATGACTGTTCGCGGCACTGAGGAACGCAGCCTTCGCAAAGCTATCGACAGCTATTCGGTTCTCGGGCCTTGGTTGGTAACGGCGGACGAGATTGTCGATCCCGACAAACTCGACTTTTCGATTCACGTTGGCGACGACGAACGCCAGAGCTCTAACACCGATAAGCTCATCTTCGATTGTCGGAGGCTGATCGAATACGGGTCGAGCTTTTATACCTTGTATCCGGGTGACGTAATTATGACTGGCACGCCGGAAGGTGTAGGGCCGGTGGTAGCCGGTGACACTATGTACTGTTACTGCGAGGGGATCGGCGAAATGAGTGTTGAAGTCCGCGCCGCCGGATGAAGGGGGAAAAACTGGTCGGTCGGCTGGCTACCGGCATCGGGCTTGGAAAGACATTTACCCGGCTAGACTGGTCCAGACGGCAGTTCATCGGTCGCGTTGGGATTGACCCTTATCCCGGTACGATCAACGTCATTGTCGATGATCCAGAATCTATGCAGGTCTGGGTGAGGCTTAAGCAAACCGATGGTATCTATATGGATAATCCCAATAATGGCCCCCTCGAATGCGATGCCAGATGTTGGCTTGTAACCATCAAAGCCCGAACGGCCGATCCAATTAAAGGTGCGATCGTCTTTCCGCTGGTAGATGGATATCCGCCCGCGCAGGTGGAGGTTATTGCCTCGATCAGCGTCCGTAACGCGGTAGGAATAGAAGACGGTGATAGTGTGACCCTTGTTCTAGAGGACTAACAGATGATGACAGAAATTACACACGCGACGGCCGAACTTTGGGTATTTCCCCTTCACGGGCCTACGGGCGGTTCAGGGATCACGGCGGTAGATGTCATCGTGGTGGATCTAGAAGCTTCAGACGGAACGACCGGGACGGGATTTTCTTATGTGCTCGGAGGAGGTGGGCGGATCGTGCAGGCGGCGACCCAAGATATGCTCGACCGGTTCGTCTTAGGGGAGAGGATTTTGCCGCCCCAGGCACTTTGGCGTCGGCTTGCCGTCTCGTTAAACCGGCTGGGAAGGGGTGTTAACTATCTCGCTATTTCCGCGATCGATGTTGCCATGTGGGATTTGCATGCCAAGCGGCTTGATATGCCTCTCTACGCCGCGCTGGGCGGCGTGCCTCGAAAGTTACCTGTATACGGCTCGGGCGGTTTCGGCCCGGAGCAGGAAACGGGGGCAGCGGTCGATCGGGCTCTTGAATATGCAGAGATGGGTTGTACGGCAATTAAGCTAAGGGTTGCAGGCGCACCCGCAGACTTAGCCCGTATTCAGGCGGTGGCGGACGCTGTGCCTGACGGCGTAGGTATCATGGCAGATGCCAATGAAAAATGTGATTTAGTCCGAGCTCAATGGCTGGTTAATCTGCTCGCCGATGTCAACGCATTGTGGATAGAGGAGCCTCTACCAGCCAACGATACTAACGGATTTGCGATATTAGCTGCCAATAGCCCAATACCGATTGCTACTGGAGAACACCATCAGGGGGTGGGTGAGATGAGCCCATTGATAGCGGCCCGGGCAGCTTCAATCCTGCAGCCGGACCTCGCGATGATGGGAGGCATAACGGAAAGCCTGCGTTTGGCGCAGATAGCGGAGCATTTTAACCTAGTGGTATCTCCTCATTTCTTGCCGTCGTTATTCATTCATGTCGCCGGTGCTGCACCGTCAATAAAGTGGATGGAAGACTTTCCGCTGCTCGAGCCGTTGTTCGACAATCCGGTAGAGATGGATGCGGAAGGCAATATCGCACCACCCGACACGCCCGGTCATGGCATCTCGTGGGTAGATGGTGCACGGGATGAATTTCGGAGTAATACGTGAGGATCTGTCGCTACAACGAGGGTAAGGTGGGATTAGTGAAGGGCGATCAATTGATTGATGTCACAGTGGCGCTTGGTCAAATTCCTCAGGCTCGGGGGCCGAAAATGCCCGGTGACTCCATGATCGCGAATTTAGATACCATCAAGCCCGAGATCGAAGCCAACCGGAAGATGGGCTATGTGCAGGGTGTAAAAAATGTGAAATTGAAAAGTCCTGTAAGAAGTCCATCTAAAATTGTCGCCGCGCAGGCTAATTTCACGGATCGGTTATCCGAAGCAGGCGATCGTGAGAAAATTAGTCTCGGCCGAAACGTTGAGACTTTCGAGAGCCATGGATTCTTTCTCAGAGAGAACTCAGTTCTTGCCGGTGTAGGAGACGGCATCAATCTTGGCCGAACCGACGGCCGTGCCAATTATGTAACCAATCTGGCGATAATTCTTGGCCGCAGGGCAAAAAACGTCAACGAAGTTAATGCGCTCAATTATGTCGCGGGATATTCGATTGGGGTCGATATCAAGGTGCATGGCGTCGAGGATAGAACCTCAACAAAATCGTTCCGTTCCGATTCTGTCTTGGGTCCGTGGTTGACTACCGCTGATGAAATCACCGATCCGGATGATCTCGACCTTAGCCTATGGATAAACGGGAAACTGCGTCAGCAATCGAACACTAAGCATCTCTTTTTGGGTTGCAGGCAACTGATAGCGTATGCTTCTAAATTATTTACTCTGTATCCGGGTGATATTCTGATGACTGAGATGCCAAGGGATGTCAGTTTATTGAAGGTAGGCGATAGGTTGAAATGTCGGTTCGATATTATCGGGCAGATGGAACTCGGGGTTCGCTAGAAAGGAAATGAAAAAGACGAGTAAAACCACACCTAATTCCTATTAATTTCATACCCTCTACCGATCAAAGTTGAACACTCGTTTTGCGTTGAGGCCTAGAATATTGCGCTTGGCTTTTTCGTCTATAAATGGAAGATCCCAAATCACACTGGGAGCGTCAAAGTCATAGTGCGGCCAATCCGAGGCATATAAAAGCTGTTCCTTTGCGTTAATCATTTCGAAGGTAAGCTCAACAGCCTTGAGATGGTCCGTTTCCATTGGCTGACAAGTATAAAACATTTCCCGCATATATTCGCTGGGTAGCTTTTTTAGCAGCGGTGCCTCTGACGAACGCATCAAATAGGTATGGTCGAGACGCTGCATAAGCCAGGAGACCCAAGCAATACCAGATTCGATCCAGACAACGTTAAGGTTAGGGAACCTCTCGGGTAAGCCGTTCATAATCCAGTTTGTCATGTGCACGACATTACACCATACGAATGATAGTGCGTGCATAGAACCAAACCGATTAATCTGCATCATAAACGGATCTTGCCAGTAGTATCCGGCATGGAAACCTATTGGCAGACCTCGCTCTTCGAGGGCTCGATAAACCTTCATGTAGTGATTATGGTGGACCGCCTTATACCGGACAGATGTCACCATGAAACCAACACAACCAGGTGCATCTCCAAATTCTTCGATAGTTTCAAGTGCTGATTCCGGATCGTTAAACGGCAGGAACATCATGGTCTTAAGTTTACGGTCTTTCTTCAGAATATTTTCGACCTGCCAGCGATTGTAGGCCTTGCCTAAAATGGCCTCCATATCGAATTGAGGATGCATCCCGAGGAATAACATTGGTGTTGGAAATACGACTTGTACGTCGATCCCCATCGCTTCATAGGCACGTTTCGCCAGAATCAAGTCGCGATGACCGGCCTCCTTTAATTCGGATTCCTCTATTTTCTCGCTCCGGGCTGCCTGGTGAGGAAT
>CETH01053915.1_pt1 | contig 28612 bp, 23 predicted proteins | sample 361461 | NCBI WGS metagenome assembly CETH01 (sample SAMEA2622695, study PRJEB7988) | marine metagenome | isolation source: saline water (ENVO:00002010), including
AACCCTTCCTATGTTCTTGAGTTTCACTAGGCATTTTATGAGTACCGCCCGCAGAATCTACTACCACTGACTCTGGTTCGGTTACTGTGACTTTTTCAAATCCTTTTTGTGGAACCGTATCATAGGACCAACTATACTTGCTTTGCGTCATCCCAAAAGCAAAGCCAATAGGCACATGCAATCTTGGATCACTATCCTTAGAACCAGCCTCAATTAAGCATACTGATGTATTTGGATCTTTGCTAAGCCTGTTAGCCAACACACAACCAGCCGAACCAGCACCTAAAATAATAAAATCATAATCTTTCATATTTACACTTATCCCTTATAAAATATTTTTTTGTTCTGCCGCAGTGGCTAAGCCAGTTAAAACAGTTTGATGTTTGATATATTCGTGAATTTGTTGGGCTTGCTCTACATTTAGCACATCCTTAAACGAAGCCATGCCACTTCCATGAATTCCACCCAAGACACTCCCTAAAAAAGAAGCATGGCCTTGCGCGTCTAACATCCTTAAGTCAGGTAATACTCCGCCACCTATAACCCCTGCTCCATGGCAAAATTGACAATGTTCATGATACTCATATTCACCTCGGGCAATTATCAAGGCATCTGAATTTAATTCAAAAATGGTAGGATTTAATTCAGCTATTGTTGCAACTGGCTCCTCAAGTTGAGTACCGCCGATTTCAAAAATCATCATTCTACCATCTCTAGACGGATTTTCATTTGGTGATTCTAGTCCGCCAGTAAGTGCGTAGGCGCCACCATAACCAACTTGGACTGCAATGTATTGCTTACCTTCAATCTTATAGGTTATTGGAGGTGCTACGATCCCTTGTCCAGTATCAACACTCCAAAGCAGATCACCAGAATCTGCCGCATATGCTACAAATCTCCCATCGGATGTTCCTTGAAAAACTAAATTTCCATCAGTTGAAAGAACGCCTCCACTCCATGGTCTCTTATATTGTGCTCGCCAAACTTCTTTTTGCTCTTTTGGATCCCAAGCAAGCAAATAGCCAACCGTTGCAGCATCAACCATAGCCAGCTCATCCGGATCTTTTGGAAGATAGCTCATTTCTATCTGATTACCTAAATTCCAAGTGCCTGGATTGTATTCAAATTCATTATCTGTTGAGTAGATAAATATTGTTTCTTGAGCAGGAATATATACCAAACCAGTTTTCGGACTGTACGACATTGGATGCCAATTATGACCACCTAGGGGCCCAGGGGTAGTTAACGCTGGCTGTAATTCATGATTTGTTTCCTGAATCTCCATCGGCCTTCCAGTTTCTGGATCTACATGAGAAGCCCAATTTGTTGGTACAAAATTATTTGCTGAAATAAACTCGCCTGATGTTCTATCGATTACATAGAAAAAACCATTTTTTGGCGCCTGCATAATAACTTTTCTTTGCTCGCCATTGATCTCCATATCGGCAAGGATCATGTGTTGAGTGGCAGTATAATCCCAGGTATCTCCTGGGGTGGTTTGATAATGCCAAACGTATTTCCCATTATCTGGATTAATTGCAACAATAGATGAAAGATATAAATTATCGCCGCCGCCAGGGCTTCGTACATATCTATTCCAAGGGGAACCATTCCCAGTGCCTATATAGAGAAGATTTAATTCTGGATCATATGCCATAGAGTCCCATACTGTTCCTCCACCACCAATTTCCCACCATTTTCCCCCCGACCATGTTTTAGCAGCTTTGGCTAAAGCCTCTGATTCAAAAGGCTCATCGGGATTACCGGGAACAGTAAAAAATCTCCATAGCATGGAGCCATCTTGGACATCATAAGCAGAAATATAACCTCTGACTCCAAACTCTCCGCCACCATTTCCAATAATTATTTTCCCATCTATGATTCTTGGCGCGCCTGTAATTGTGTAGGGTTTTGATTTATCAATTGTTAAAACATCCCAGTTCACCTCTCCAGATTTTTTATCAAGAGAAATTAACCGACCATCGATGGTTGCAAAAACCACATGATCGCCCCAAACAGCAACTCCTCTATTAACCACATCGCAACAAGCATTTCTTGCCCAAGCTTTATCAGCCTCAGGGTCAAACGACCAAATTTCTTCCCCAGTCTTTGCATCCAAAGCAAAAACGATGCTCCATGGAGCAGTTATAAACATCATGCCATCAACTACGATAGGAGTGGTTTCATGCCCTCTGTTAGTGCCTGTTTCGAAGGACCATGACAGCCCAAGCTCACCAATATTTGAATCATTTATATCAGCTAAAGGACTAAATCTTGACTCATCATAAGTCCTTCCATGCAACAACCATGACTCACTTTCTGAGTCTGCATTTAATGCTCGCAAGGAATATGAATCTGACTCTGAACAAGAAATCACAAAGATCAGCGAAAGCAGTGATAGAGCTAATTTTTTCATAAAAATAATATACCAAAGCTGAAGTAAATATTCATCAGTTGGTAGGGATGGAGGGAGTCGAACCCCCACACCTTTCGGCACTTGGTTCTAAGCCAAGCGTGTCTACCAGTTCCACCACATCCCCAGAAAGAAAAAGAATTATATTACAGAATTGTTAAATGTTAAGAAGTTTTCAATAAACAATAAAAACTAAAAATAAGGGATTTCATTTTTTCTTTTACGATGAGCCATTATTAAGACTATCACTAAAAATACTTCACCAAAAAATACAAATAAACCAAATGAATTCAACCCTTCGTAAAAGAAACTCACAAGTCTACCAAAGGCAATAAAGCTCATAATGTATGCAATGGTTTGCGCAATAGAAATTGCATTAAAAGAAAATGCATAACGAACCAAGAGATAGCCATAGGCTATAAATGAGCCAGCAAACAAGGATCTAAATTCAGAGGCAGTTTCCGCGTTGGTTGCAACCACAGGAATAAAGCCTAAATCACTTAAGTCAGGTTTAAACATTACATAACAACCAATTGCAAACAAACAAGCGGCTGAAAAAAGAATGCATGCTTTTAACACTTATAAAACTCCTAAAACAAATAATGCCAAGAAAAAGGCCACAACTCCCATTGCTAACCAGAAATATAACTCTTTGGTGTTTCCAAAACGATAAGCGTTAATTGCAAGACCCCAACAATATAGAGGAGCTAAAGTGATAATTATTGAGCTAATCAATATGGCTATGGGAATAAAAGCTAAGACTAAAAATAGTTGAAGTGCTAATTTATTCATAACCTAATGGAACATAAATCTTTAGCCCATGTCAAATATCGGAGGAGTTTTCAAGCCATATGGGTGATGTCCATGCTCTTTCTTGAATAAACTTTGGGATATTTGAATTGCTATGTTCGCAGTACTCAGAATTTTTTAAACACATATCATGCGACCAACGACAAGATTTGTTTGCGATAACCCTTACGTAATAATACGCTTCATTACCTTGAGTAAAATTAGGATCATCCCAAACAGTACACATTGAACGAACTCCCTTACCAATTACCTCACAAGAATCTAAGTCAAGGTCAACTGTCTTATGGGTCATGATGTCGTGAACTGTGGTGATAACTTCACCATCAACAATTGTGCCTTTTACTACCTGTAATTTTTCAATATATTGATCTTCCAATGATGAATCTGCTGAAGCAGAAATAAATAGTCTTGCTCTAGTTATAAGATCAGCTTGAGATGTGGCACCCATTGGAACGCCAGTTTTATAAGCAAGTGAAATTGCCTCTGGCTTATTGCAAAGATCAGCATCTAAGCTCTCTCCTAAAAAAAATCTCACTAAGAATCTTGGCCCAGAAGTTCCATACACCTCTTTTCGTTTAAGTGCATTAAAAATAGAGGTTCGACTATTTTCTTCAGCCCAGACAACTGCTAAACCACCCGGATTAAATTCAATATCGTCTGGGAGACCTTCTGGAATAGAGTTTCGAAAGGATTTACCAGCTCCACCATGCCCTGGAAAAACATCTTCATCAACTAGCCCAGGTGTGCCTAAGTGAGTGTCAGTACTCCCAATAAACCCAAACTTGAAGGGATTAATATTTTCTTGTGATTGAATAAGTAATCCTTGATTTAATGCATCTCGAACAAAACTAGATTTTGGAGGAGACGAAAAATCCTTACTAAATTTTGATTTAAAATCTTTGTAGGGCAATTGCTCAAAACTGCATAAAGGATCGCTTGAATTAATTGCACACTCAGAACTTCCTTTGTGTTGAAAAATTTCAACCAAAGGCTCTTTGATATTCTGGAGATAGATTTCATCTTGATTTGGTTTTTCAAACATAAATCCATTGCTAAGGTTTGAGTTATGGGGGATCACCATATAATTACAATCTTTTGAGCAATCTAGATCAAGTTGCTCCCATAACTTAGCTCTGGTAGGTGCTTCATAAAAACTGATTGGCTGATAAGGAACATTTGAATTCTCAAATATAATATTTCTATGTAGATTATTTCCTGAGTATGCTGCGCCAGTCCACTCATAACCTACAAAGGTTGTAAATCCACAAGACTCAGTCCTGTCATAATGATCTTCAGCTGCCTGGATAATCTCTTGCCATGGTTTCTCAGCCGCATCTAAGCATATTTCTCTTGAGTCTCCGCACATCCCTAGAGGTTTACGCATGCTAGCTTTTGCATTCATAAAAAAATATGACAGCTTTGGAAAGCCTCTATAAGTCCTGCATTGAAGGCTATTGTATTTAGCGCTTTGAGCATCCAAACACAATCTAACTTCACCAAGAAGTTCTGCGTGGTCTGTTACAGCTGCAAAATCTAATGCTTGATTTAATTTAGAGCTTCTTGAGCTTGTTTTATCTTTATTATAGGGCTGCAAATAAAGTGATTGACCCTTTGCATATCTATAAGCATCATCTGGGGTATTCAATGTCCCCTGGGTATTAGCATCAAGTGATAAAGCGGTGTGAACATGCAAATCACCAAATAAAGGCATCTTGTTAGGCACATTAACACTGCACGGCTCTCGATCTTCATTGAAATAGAGTTGCTCCTCGCTTGCAACTAAAAAAATAGAAAATATAAAAATTAAGAAAAAAAATTTTTGCATAAAATTTAATTATAAAAAAACGGCAACCTAAGTTGCCGTTTCAACAGTCATTTTAGACCAACTTCTTAGAAATTATATACGAGCTGAGCTCCTAACTGTCTTCCCATATTGGTATTAGCAGCATAAAACTTAGACGGTAAACTACCTCCACCGGGTAAGTGATAGTCTGAGTAGTAGGCTTGAATATGAGATAAATCAACATCATCTGTGACGTTCTTCACAAAGAAACTTGCATCCCAAACACCATCAGAAGACCTCCATCCAACAATAATATTTGCTAGATAGAGAGCTTTAATTTTAAGGTCTGGATTAATTGCACTAGTTCGCTCATCTCTCCAGCTAACATTATATCTTGTATATCTCTCACCACCCCAGTATGCAGGTACAGTATGATCTAAGTAGAAAGTAAAAGATGATTCAGCATCATCATTAACACGTTGACCACTTACGTCTCTAGTAGCAGCTAACATTCCTGTATATGAAGGATCATTAGCATAACCAATAGAGCCTGCATCATATTCACTATCGGTAGAAGTAAAGCTTCCACCTAAAGTAAGATCAGCATTAACAACATATGCATACTCAAGATCAAGACCTGAAATTGAAGCATCATTATTATTAAAAATTCCGCCCATAACTTGTTGAACAAGCCCTGGACCAGCAGCACTATAGACTCTTGCGGAAACGTTATCCCACTTGGTTTGATATCCCTCAAATGTGTAGTCATAGTAAGCAACATTCAATCTTAATCTGCCATCCATAAAAGTACCCTTCATACCAATCTCTGTCATATCACTCTCTTCTTCTTCAAAAGTAATTAATGAAGGATTGATTGCAACTGGAGAAATGGTTGCTCCAGGACTTCTATAACCACTCTCAGTTGAGACATATATCATTACATCATCATTTAGGTAATGTCCAAGCTTTATACTTCCAGTTGTTGAATTGTTATCAGAGTTTTGAAGATTGATTGGAATTCTAGGGATAGTTAGTCCACCACCTGTTGCTGCGGTTACAAGAGCGGTAACTGGCAAGTATAAGTTTTGAGCTCTATACCCAATCATCTCTTGGTCTCTTAAGCCAAATTGAAGGAAAGTATTTTCAGTCATATTGTACTTAAAGTTTGCAAAGTAAGCTTCGGTTTTATTATCAAGCGGAATTCCCATGCAGGTAATAACATTTGGCTTAGCGGCAAATAATCCTGGACTTGCTCTTTCTGCAAGACATGCTTGATTCGGTGTCTTATATTCAAATCCAACAAGTGGCTTAAAGATATGAGGAGCAACTTCATAGTTATCCATTGAGACATCTAAGTCTGCATTAGTAAAGGTTTGAGAATCTCTTGAAAAGAATCCAATCGTATACTCAAGCTTGTCATTATCTTGATTTGAAATCCGCATCTCAAAGGTTTCAATTCCGGTATTTGTTCTAACTTCTTGCGGATACCCATAGGTGTATGCCCCAGCATAGTCTCTATCAATAAGACCCATGGAATCACTTTGTGAATCAGACCACCTAATAGCTAGCGCATGGCTACCCATATCATAATCAATCATTAGATTGTGGACTTCAGCACTCGTATTCTGTCTTGGGTTTTGATAATGCAAAGCAATGCCGTCTTCAGGCTCTAATCCATCAGCTGGAATATCGGCATAATTAGGTCTGTGAAGGAATGCTAATTGGCCTGCGGCAGCAGATCCAGCCAATGCTCCAATAGTTGATACCCAAGCGTTAGCTGCACCAGCGTAATCAACTGTTACAGGAGGAAAAAATGGATTTGAAACTCCAGCAACAAATTTAAATGCATCAAATGGGAATGTTCCATTAGAACCTGCAACAGGTTGAGGGTAAATAGAGTTTACCTCCATATTTTGATATTTAAATCTAACAGAGAGTTCATCTGAAGGCTCCCAACTTAAACTTATTCTGCCTGAATCATAACTGTGAGATTCATCCACTCTAGTTCTAAGATTTCTTACTTGCTTGCCATCGTTATTATTCATAACACCTGCAACTCTCATTGATAAGGTATCGGACAAATGGAGATCACTGGCAGCTTCAAGAATTGAAGTCATATTGTCTGCCCATGTTGTTTTGACATATCCATTTCGCTCATCGCTACCCACTTGAGCTGATCGAGTGTATATTTGGAGCGCGCCACCTGTGCTAACAACTCCTTGCAGAGTACCCTGAGCACCTTTTAGAATTTCTACGCGTTCAGTATCGTACATTTGAAGAAACATCTCTCCAGCACGAAGAGGTACCTCATCAATATAGCCCTGAATCGGCTGATCGTTTCCACCGTCAGGATCCATTTTCTGACCACGCATAATAATAGTGGACCTTCTAGGATCAATCTGAGTAAATTCAACACCAGATACAACCTGAGCCAATTCGTTTAAATCTCTTATTTGATAATCATCCAACGTACTCCCTGAAACCGCATTAACAGTTTGGGCAATGTCTTGAACATTTTCTTCTTTCTTGGTTGCAGTTACGACAACCTCTTCAAGAACAAGCTCAGAATCTTGAGCCATAGAGATGTTAGGTGTAGCTACAAATGCAGCAACAGTTAATATGCTTAATAGTCTCTTCATGGTTTCCCCCTCCAATGTGAAGAATGTATTGTAAAAATATACCTGTTTTTTAGCGAAATCCCAAACTTTTTACCAAAAAGTAAAAAATAATTTTAAGGCGAAGTTAAAGTTTCGATGCTAGAAATTTTCAATTGCATCTCTTGAAGCATTTCATTGTTTTGTCTTCTATAGGAATCAAATGCCTGAACAGTTTCCTCAAGCAATAAAATGCTCTTATTCAGCTCAGCAATTTTATTCTGCGCGATGAGATTATCCTTATTTGCTTGAGAGAGATCATCGACTAAAGCTTTCAATTTAAGAGACTCATTTTTGATAGCATTTATATTGCTTTGGTCATTGGTTTGGGTTACTGCTATTTCTTTTAAAGCATTTGAGTGTTTGGCAACATCCTGAGTTAATTTTGCAATATTTACTTTGTTACGCTTGTTGCTTAAATCCCATAATTTCCTGATCTCCTTATCAAGAAATTGAAGTTGAGAATTAATATCAGACAAGAATTCAGTAGAAGTTGAATCAGCCAATTGAAGTTGCTCTTCTAATATTGAAAGTCTAGATTCTACTTTAGAATTTATATTGCTAGAAGCTTTAGAAAGCTCGCTAACCCATAAAGATAGCGCAAGAATTCCAATTAATAATAAAACAAACACAACCCCGAGAAACAAGCCGCTAGAGCTTTTATTGATAGAAGAGTCAATATCTTTAGTAGCGGAGATTTTCATGTTTATTAGTAATAAGAATCAGTTTGTTAAATTGTATTAAATTATATGTTCTAATATGGCTTTGAATTATAAGCCTTTACTTTAAACTATTTAACAATAATATGAATTTAGATTTTTCAGACGACCAGAAATTTTTACAAGATGAAGCCAAAAAATTCTTTCATAAAGAGGGAGGTCTTTCAAATGCGCGAACCGTTATGGATAATTCCCTTGATAGTGATAAAGAACTGTGGCGAAAAATTGTCGAGCTTGGATGGACTGGAATTAGAATTCCTGAAGCATATGAAGGTCTTGGATTAGGCCATTTAGAGCTTTGTGTTATTGCTGAAGAGCTTGGCAGATCACTTGCGCCAGTCCCCTTTTCTTCTTCCGTTTATTTTTTCACCGAAGCCCTAATTAAGTATGGCAGTGATGATATTAAATCTGAATTATTACCAAAATTAGTTTCAGGAGAAGTTGTAGGAACATATGGCATAGCTGAGGATATGCACCAAGCAACAGAATCTAATCTTTCTGTGTCAGTAACATCTGATAAAATTAATGGTATCAAAATCGCTGTTCCAGATGCTGGAATGGCCTCCCATATGATTGTAGTTGTCAAATCAAGTGATGGTACCGATTTGAGATTGGTTGATCTTGGTGACGCTTCAGTCACAGTAACTCAACAAAAAAACCTTGATACTTCAAGAGCCTTTTTCAAAGTTGAATTTAAAGATACCCCATCTAAGTTAATTGGAGAATCTGGTAATGGTTGGGCTTATATTCAACATCTGCTTGATCAAGCAGCAGTTTTATTTGCTTTTGAGCAAGTTGGTGGCTCTCAAGCTGCACTTGATATGGCTAAAGCATATTCCTTGGAAAGATTTGCGTTTGGCAGGCAAATTGGTTCTTATCAAGCGATAAAGCATAAACTTGCTGATATGTATATTGCTGTCACGCTTGCAAAATCAAATTGTTATTATGGTGCTTGGGCATTATCTTCGGAGTCTGCAGAACTGCCCCTTGCCGCAGCAACTGCAAGGGTAAGTGCCACTAAAGCTTTCCAATTATGCTCTAAAGAAAATATTCAAACTCATGGTGGCAATGGATTTACATGGGAATACGACTGTCATTTATTTTATAAACGATCTAAGGTTCTATCAGTTTTACTTGGATCCGAGGCAACTTGGAAAGAAAAATTAGTTACAAACTTAGAAAAAACTAATACTTTGGCAAAGGAGTAAATTATGGATTTTAACGACACACCAGATCAGGCTAAATTTAGAGCTAAATGCAGAGAATGGTTAGAAGCCAATGCTGAGCTTAAAGAGAGTAAAAGCAGTGGGCATGCTGACTCATCACTAGAAGATCATCTTAAAGTTGCAAAGGCCTGGCAACAAAAAAAATATGAAGCTGGATGGGCAATGCTGCATTGGCCAAAAGAATATGGAGGCATTGAGGCCTCGCCGATTGAAAGAATTATATGGGGGCAAGAGGAAGCGAAATTTAATGTGCCTGGAGGTATATTTGAGATTGGTCTAGGCATGTGTGGTCCTGTGATGATGCAGTATGCATCTGAAGAGCAAAAAGATAGATACCTTGCACCCATGGCTGAGGGAAAAGAAATCTGGTGTCAGCTATTTTCTGAACCTGCAGCTGGATCTGATGTAGCTGGATTAAGAAGCAAGGCTGAAAAAGATGGTGACGATTGGATAATTAATGGCCAAAAGGTTTGGACTTCAGGCGCCCATTACTCTGATTTTGGTATCTTGGTTGTTCGTCATGATCCTGATGTTGCAAAACATAAAGGGCTCACATTCTTTTTTGTGGATATGAAATCTCCTGGAATCACTGTAAAGCCCATCAAACAAATCACAGGACAAGCCGGAACTGGAGCTGGGTTTAATGAAGTTTACTTTGATAATGTTCGAATCCCTGATTCGCAACGTCTTGGTGAAATTGGAGATGGGTGGAAAGTTGCTATAACTACACTCATGAACGAAAGATTGGCTGTTGGTGATGCAAGAGGTTCTGACATTGAGGAAGCATTGATTCTCTCTAAGACAAAGGATGATGCTGGAGAGGCCTTAATTAAAAATGATTCAGTAAGAGAGAGACTTGCTGACTGGTTTTGCCAAGCAAATGGTCTTAAGTACACTAAATTTCGAACAATTTCTGCCCTATCTAAAGGTGAGGCGCCTGGGCCAGAGGCATCCATTACAAAAATAGTCAGTGCAAATAAACTGCAAGAAATAGGTAATTTTGGAATTGATTCTAGCGATATGGCTGGCATGCTGATAGATGAAAATGATGGAGTCAGCTCATTTCAAGGCGCTTGGTTGGGAGCTCCTGGTTTAAGAATTGCCGGTGGAACAGATGAGATTCTAAGAAATGTAATCGCCGAAAGAGTGCTTGGTCTGCCTCAGGACCCAAGGGCTGATAAAGGTTTGGCCTTTAAAGATATACCAACTAAGGCCTAAACACTGTTAAGAGCTTTAGGAACTGAACATCCTTATCTACAGTAAGATTGCCATTAGCAATTTCTGAAATTGGATTTTTAATTCCCGCTAAAACTTGTTTTAAAACTTGCTCATCGGTTTGAATATTTAGAGTGCAATCAGTTGGCAGAACACCTTTAATTTGAGCAACCTGATTTCTTAAAATAATAACTTTATTCAATCCAGATGAAAATTCAAAACAAGCAGTAATAATTTTATTTGGATCAACCTTGTCTGGATTAAGATTAACCCTCAAAACATCAAAAAACATATCAATTGGAATTTGATCAAGCATTGAAGCTTCGGGTGGAATAATATTATCTGGCTCCTGATCTCCTATAAGTCTTTGGGCTTCACTTAAAAAATAATTCCTTTTATTAGGATTGGAGGCCATGGTTCCTAGATAAAAAGCAGATTCAGCCCGATATCTGGTAACTTCTGAGGCACGATAATCCATTGCTAGCAATAGATCTGATAACTCCAATGCCCATTGCATTTCCTCATTGGTAATAGCCTTTTCAAGTTCAGCAAATAAAGCATCGGGACCGCCAACCATATTAGAAACAAATTTTGCTCTTTTGAAAGTTGGGGTGGGGTCAAGTTCTGAAATATTTCCAGAGAACCAACCCAGATAACCATTAAATATGCTTTTAACCGACCAGCGCACTGTGCCATAAAACTCTTGCAAGTATGGAGAAGCAGCAACGGCTGCAGGTAATTCTATATTTTCAATAATTTCTTCTGGATGCATACCCTGATTCATCAACCTGATTGTTTGATCATGGATAAATTGAATTCCGTCTCGATAAATCATTAATGTCTCAATGGCGGAATCGCCTGAAAAGGGTAATGTATGACTTGGAAAAATATTCTTTGGCTCAAGAGCTATCATCCTATCAAGACTATTTACCCAAGCATTGACATCTCTATGCGAGGTTCCCCTAATGGTATAGAGGTTTGGAAATGTTTTATAAATATTATCTCCTGGGAATAAAGCTTGATAGTCTGGCAACCAAACAAAAATTTGGTCATCGGTTTCTCCTGGCGCATGAAAAAATTCAAATGGAATGCCTGCAATATTGATTTTCAATTCATTATCAAAAGTTACATTTGGCTTAATGTACCCTGGGGCACTCCTGCCTACACTTAAATAAGGCCCAATACCAACATTGACGACATCCTCCTCAGGAAGAGCAGTGCCAAACATTTTGGAGGAGCGCGATGAAATAACAGGGTTAAGGATTCCGAAAATTTTTTCAACAGATTTTGCAGTTGATTCGTGAGCTATGACTAAGGGAGCTTCATCCTGCTGATCAACAAAATATTTTGCTCCTAAAGTATGGTCTCCGTGATTGTGGGTATAAACAATTGCTGCTATGGGGTTAGCGTTAATTGCATTAAACTCTTTGAAAACTTTCTCGGCCTGAAAAACACTATCAGTAGCATCAATAATGATATTAAACCCATTGCCCTCAATTAAATAAGAGTTTGCGATTCCATAGCCAACCGCAGCATGAATGCCATTCTCATAAGAATAAACTTTTTGAGTAAATTCTTTTGAATGCTCAAAAAGCTTTTCTAACTCTGTGGTTTTTTCAATCAAAGGCATTGATACTGGGTCAGTTTTAGAGCAACCCAATAAAAGAATGCTTATAATAAATAGTTGTAGGAAAGTACTAATTTTTTTCATAAGCTCCTGTTAAATGTCAATTCATCATAGCTGTTTTAAAAATCCATTTGAAGAGAAGCACCAAGAAGTTGTTTGGAAAGATAATCTTCCCTACTCCAGCGCATATCAAGATAGATTTTTTCAGGATGATGCAATCTCAGAAATTACAAATATTTTTATTGAGCCTAATCAACTGCTTGAAAGAATTAAAAATGGATCTAGGGTCCATATCGGTGAACTAGGATTTGGATTTGGTATAAATTTTTTAGTCACGGCAAAATTTTGGCTTGAAAATAATAAAAATTCTGACTCTCTTAATCTTGAATATCTTGCAATTGATGAGGCGCTACCAAGCAAAGCGCAGATACTAAAGATCATTAATAATTTCCCTGAACTTAAAGAGGTAAGCAATGTTTTTTTAAATAGTTATGATCCTTCCCATAACGATTTGCAAAGAATTTATTTCCCCTCTCTAAAAATTCGACTAACGCTTATTCAAAATGATGTTGAATCAGGATTAAAGAATCTTCTAGGGCTAGAAAATAATCAAATTGATGCTTGGTATCTTGATGGGTTTGATCCTAGCAAGAATAAATCTATGTGGAGCAATTCTGTTTTTCAATATATAAAATTTTTATCTGCAAACAATGCAACTTTTGGAACTTTTACTTCAGCAGGTTTTGTTAAAAGGGGGTTAAAAAAATTTGGTTTTGAAGTCAATAAAGCCAAAGGCTTTGGAAGGAAGCGTCATAAGCTCACTGGAATCAAATCTCCAAATGCTACAGCAAATATCGAACGAAATAAAAAGAAAAAAATAGGCATTATCGGAAGCGGTATTGCAGCCAGTTCAGCAGCTTATGCAGCCGTTCAAAATGGAGCTGATGTAGAAATATTCGAGCTTTCAGATGATATTGCAGCTGGTGCATCAGGCAATCCAATTGCTGCAATGTATCCAAGATTTTCAGCAAATAATTCGCCCTATTCATTTTTAACTGCTCAAAGTTATTTTTTTGCTGAAAAAATATACTCTCAACTGCCCAATGCATATAAAAAAACAGGTCTTTTATTCTCCCATTCAAATGATTATCAAAAGCAATGGATTACAGATATGAAGAATTTAAATCGAGAAGATCTCTTTGAGACTATAGATAAGCAAAAAATGAAGAAATTGTATGGATTTGAGTCCCATGGATTATTGGTTAAAAAAGGCGGTTATTTATTTCCAAAATTAATTTGCCAAGAATTAACCAGCCATCCAAATATAAAAATTTCTTATAATTATTGTTTTGATAGCTGGTTTAAAAATAAGTCTAAAATAGACATTCATTTTTTAAATCAAGAAAAAAAATCTGGCTTTGATGATTTAATTATCGCTAATGGCTCAAATTTGGAGAGATATTTATCAGGCCTGAAAATTTCAAAAGGTCAGTTAGTTGGCTTAAAGGGTGACCAGCAAATTGATTTAGATCTTCCGATCAATTCCACCGGTTATATCTTACCCAAGGTAGATGGGTTCACTTGGATTGGCTCCACACATGAGAGAAAATTTGAAAATATTGAAATTTGTTATGAAGCCGGACGTGAGCTAATCAAAAGAATAAACAAAAACTTTAATGTTACTTTGGAAGGTGCAGATAATATGCAGATGACAGCTAATCTAAGAGTAAGCAGTAAGGATAGGTTGCCTCTAGCAGGGAAAATTGAAAAAAATATTTATGCTATTGGTGGCCTTGGTTCAAGAGGCTTTAGTTTGGGACCTATACTGGGAGAACATGTCGCATCTCTAATTAATAACTCTCCAAGCCCAATATCCTCTGGGATAGCTTTGGCTATTGAACCACTTAGATTTAAAGATTAGCTAACAGATTTTCTACCAACATTTCTGCAGAAGGTATATCGGTTGGAGCATAGCTTGAGCCTTTTCGCCATTTGGTAAGCCCAGTCCAAAGAGTTTTATCTGACTGGTCATTCCTTACAGATATTCGTAGAAAAAATTCTGGAACGGAATTAATTCTATCCGGTTCATATAAATAACTTCTATACATTGGATAGCCATAAAAACGGAAATCATCGTATTTAATTTTTTCCTTTGTTGTAACACTAACATCTATTGAGATTACAGCATCTTCAGAAAATTGATGCCCTACTCCTTCAAGATACTCTTTTGCTGCATCTCCAAGATTTTCAATTAAAATTGGATCCATCTCAACAGGTAACAAGTCTTTATTCAATTGAATTTTAAAACTTGTTTCTTGTTCCAATTGAAAATTATCTCGACTGTTGAGCTCAGTAAACGGTGAAGAGGTGCAGGCTGCAAAAATGCTTATAACAGAAAAAATTAAAAAGTTTCTTTTATGTGTCATGGGTGATAGTAATCTCTCAATAATATGACTAATATAATGCATTTATTTAATTTTTAAAGCATGTTTGAGTTAAAAGAATCGAAAAAAATTGAATTATTAGATGTAAATGCGCAAATTTATAAGCATTCAATATTTAATACTCAACATATTCATCTAGATGCGGATAATGATGAAAAAGTTTTTATGGTTGCCTTTCGAACTATCCCTGAGGATTCTACAGGAGTAGCTCATATTTTAGAGCACACATCTTTATGCGGCTCGAAGAAATACCCAGTTCGGGATCCGTTTTTTATGATGATTAGACGATCCCTTAATTCATTTATGAATGCATTTACATCAAGTGACTGGACTGCCTATCCCTTTGCAACTCAAAATAATAAAGATTTTAATAATTTATTAGATGTTTATGTTGACTCGGCTTTCTTTCCAAGATTAGATCCACTCGATTTTTCCCAAGAAGGCCATCGACTGGAAATTAATGATAATAATAAATTAGAAATTAAAGGGGTTGTATTTAATGAAATGAAGGGAGCGATGAGCTCTCCAACAGATCAACTATGGCATGGAATGTCTAAATATCTTTTCGAAGAAACCACATATCATCATAATAGTGGTGGTAATCCTGAAAAAATTATTGATTTAACGCATGCAGATTTACTTGCCTTCCATCAAAAACACTACCATCCTAGCAATGCAACCTTTTTTACATTTGGTAATGTTGCTATAGATGAGGTCCATAACCATCTAGAAGAAAATGTTTTTCAAAAGTTTACGCCTGCCTCTGAGCAACTAATAATTAAGCCTGCAAAAATATTTACAAGTCCAGTTCAAGCCAGCGGCACCTATCAACCACTCCCTGGCGATGAATCAAATCATCATGTGGTTATTAGCTGGCTGGTTGGCGATAGTCATGATCCGCTGAATTTATTAGAAAAATATTTTTTATCGAATATTTTGCTTGATAATTCTGCTTCTCCTCTTAGAAAAGCTTTGGAGCTATCAAAAATCGGAAAATCTCCCTCTCCATTCTTAGGGATTGAGCCAAGCAATAAAGAAATTGTATTTATGGCTGGTCTAGAGGGAGTTGGTCAAAATAGAGCTGGCGAAGTTGAAGAATTAATTTTAAGAACTCTCGAGAAACTTGTTATAGATGGTGTGCCCGAGGACTTAATCAATTCCTCTCTTCATCAGTTAGAGATTGGTCAAAGAGAAGTATCAGGTGGAGGAATGCCGTATGGGCTGCAATTAATGCTTGGATGTATGAATGCGTGTATACATCATGATGATCCCATTTCAATGTTGGATTTAGATGCAAACTTTACAAAACTCAAAACTTTAATATCCAAAAAAGGTTACTTAGAAGAATTAATATCAACCAATTTAATAAAAAATCAACATAGGTTGAACTATGAATTAAAGCCAGATCCTAAATTTAATGAGAACTTAGAAAATTTCTTCTCATCAACACTCCGAAGTAAAGAGAAAGCTTTAACTGATAAAGATGTTGGAGAACTCAATGATCTTGCCAAAGCATTAAAAGATCGTCAGGAGGCTGTTGATGATGTTGAAATCTTGCCAAAAGTTACCAAGCAGGATATACCTTTAAAGCGTGAGTATACCCATGTCTCCTTTCTAAAAAATAATAGATCGGTCTACGAGGTCGGAACAAATGGTCTGATGTATTCAGATTTTTTATTCCCATGTAAAAGCCTCTCATCTCAAGAATTATTATTCTCTTCTTTATACACTTTTATTCTCACTGAAGTCGGACTTCAGGAAAATTCCTATGAAAAAATTCAAGCCCTTCAATCAAGTATTACTGGTGGCATGAATGCTTCCTTTAAGCTTCATACAGATGGTCAGGACTCGCCAGGAAAACTTTTCCTATGCATTGCATCAAAATCTCTTGAAGAAAATTTCGATGCAATGGAAAAACTTATATTCAATACCATAGAAAATGTTAGGTTCGATGAAGAAAGCAGAATATTAGATTTATTTAATATTTTTATTGCTCGAAATGAGGAATCATTAAATCAAAATGGTCATATTTTAGCCATGAATTCAGCTGCTAGTAGTTTGAATGCATTCTCAGCTACAGCATTTCAAATGTCTGGACTGCAAATGCTAAATCATTCCAAAGCAGCTATTTCAAACATTAAAGAAATTGCTGATGCTGTTGAGTTAATTGGTATTTTAAAAAGTATCCATTCAAAAGTTTTAAGGACTCCATTCAAGATTTTTACAGCATGTTCTCCAAAAGCTCTCAATAATAAATCTATGGAATTTAATGATGTTCATTATGAAGCCGAACAATCCTTGACCAAACCAATAAATGATCAGATTGGATGGATCACAGGATCACAAGTATGCTATTGCGCTCAAGCATTCCAAGGCGTACCAAGAGAACACCCTGATTCACCTGCCCTTTCTGTTTTGGCAACTGTATTAAGGAATGGCTTCCTGCATACAGCAATTCGTGAAAAAGGAGGAGCATATGGAGCAGGCGCTACGAATGATACTTCAACAAATACCTTTAAATTCTTTTCATACAGAGATCCAAAATGCACACAAACCTTTGCCGCATTTAAAGATGCTATCGAATGGTCAAAAACATCAATTACTGATCAACATCTTGAAGAAGCAATCTTAGGTGTTGTTTCATCCATTGATAAGCCACTTTCGCCTGTAGGTGAAGCAAAAAATGATTTTAATTTTAATTTAGAGAACATTTCAACCAAAGAACGGCTAGAAATGAGACAGCGAGTAATTAATTGCTCAATTGAAGATTTAATAAGAGTAAGCAAAAAATATCTTACTAAGAATTCTAAAAAATCTATTCTTGCTGGAGAGGCTTACAGAGAAGAAGCAGCTTCACTGGGCTTAACTCTTAGAGAAGTTTAATCCTAAAAAAAGAAAAATCTTTTTTTCTGAAGTTCCTTTGCGCATCCCCAATATTGCTTTTGGTACATATTTGATCTTGCCTGAACTCTATCAGCAACCCTAATTAACCATTGCTTTTTTCTGTAAGTCTTCTTTTTAAACCCGGTGTAACCCTCGTGATAGGCAAGGTATAGTGATCGAGCATCAGTTGCTGAAAATCCCTGATAAAAGCCTTTACTTGCATACCATCCAACAAAATCAGCTGAATCACTAAAACTGGTTCTCTTAGCCCTAGAATTACCAGTCTCATTCCTATAATCTTGCCATGTATTTTTTAAGGCCTGTGAATAGCCTACAGAAGATGATGGTCTTAACCACGGAATAACACCTAATAACTTTTTTCTTTCTGGCTTAATCTTAGCTTGAAAACTTGACTCTTGATGTATAAATGCCATCAAGACATATGGAGGAAGCTTCCATTTTTTCTCTGATCTAATTGCAGCTTTATACCAGCTTCTCTTTTCCTGAAAAATGTCACAAATATTATCTGGTTTTTCTGGGGGTGAGCTCACACAGGCAGAGAGTGTAAGTACTAAAATAAATAAGATGCTATAAGAATTTTTTTGGATCATTGATAAAAGTGTTTATATCAGCTACTTCTACAATTTTAACACCAAGAGATTTTGCTTTTTCAAGTTTCGAACCAGCATTTTCACCAGCAATTAAATAATTTGTTTTTTTAGAAATTGAGCTTGTAACTTTTGCGCCCTCTAACATTAATAAGTTTTTAACTTCGTCACGAGACATTGGAGAAATTTTTCCAGTAATTGCAATCTGCAAACCCAAAAATTTCATATCCATTTCAGATGTATTGAGATCTGGGTTAATAATGTTCAAACACGGGAGCAATGCTTCCAATGAAACTATATTTTCGGTATCGGCAAAATAGTCTACAATTTTTGCTGCTACTCTTGGGCCTATATCCGGGACAGCAATTAAATCTTCAAAAGAAGATTTTTGTATAGTCTTTATGCTTCCAAACATATTTGCTAAATTTCTTGCGGTTGTTTCACCAACCTCTTCAATGCCTAGTGAGAAAACTAATTTATATAATTCAACGGATGCTGACTTATCTATAGATTTGATTAGATTATCAACAGATTTCTCTCCAAATCTTTCTAACTTCTCAAGCGCAGCTCGATGCTCCATAAGGGAGTAGATATCAGCAAAATCTTTGATAAATTTTTTATTTATTAAGGTGAATAGTATTTCCTGCCCTAGCCCATCAATATCCATTGCCTTTCTTGAAACGAAATGAGTGAATTTGCCTTGAAAAATCTCAGGGCAACTATTCCCGCCTGAACACTTTATAAACGGTGTTTCTAGACGTTCTTCTAATATACTCAAATTTGCCGAATGATTACTTTCTACAAATTTTTGAGCTTCATAATTGCTTGAAAATTTTTTTACGGGGATTGATTTACCTGTGTCAATAATTGTCCATTCAGACTGATAATTATAGGCTGTTACTGACTGGCAACTTGGACATTTTTTTGGTGCTTCAACTGCATCTGCTCTATTGTCCTTTTTTGGAATAACCCTAACCATTTTGGGAATTACATCACCCGCCCTTTTGATTACAGCTCCGTCTCCGACTCTAGGATCAAGTCTTCTTAACTCATCAAGATTATGAAGGGTACAATTGCTAACATTTACTCCACCAACATTAACTGTTTTAAGTTTTGCTACAGGAGTTAAAATTCCGGTTCTTCCAACCTGAAACTCTATTTTTTCTATTTCTGTATGCACTTCCTCTGCTGGAAATTTATGTGCAATGGCCCATCTTGGTGATCTTGCTATTTCTCCAAGTTGTTTTTGTAATGAGAGCTCATTAACTTTAAATACTACCCCATCTATCTCAAACGGAATAGAATTTCTAGAGGATTCTATGTCTTTAAAATAGTTTAGGCACTCATCGATAGAAGATGATAATTTATTTAAATTATTTACAGGTAACCCCCAAGAAGAAAAAACTGAAAATATTTCTTGTAAATCAATAAATTTCTTGCCCTGACATAATCCTATTCCATGAGCAAAAAAAGCTAATGGTCTTGAACTTGTAATAGCGGGATCTAATTGCCTTAGACTTCCAGATGCAGCATTTCTTGGGTTTGCAAATATTTTCTCGCCATTTTTTTCTGCACTTAGATTCAATGCATCAAAGTCTGGTTTGCTAATAAATACCTCGCCTCTTATCTCAATCATAGTCGGAAAAGGGCTTTTAGACTCTTTTAAAATTAATGGAATAGATCTGATAGTTCTAATGTTAGAAGTAATATCCTCCCCAAGATTTCCATCTCCTCTAGTTACTCCCCTTACAAGAATGCCTTCCTCATAAATTAAAGAAACAGCCGCACCATCCATCTTGGGCTCACAAAAGTAATCTATTTGCTTATCAGTACCTAAATTTTTAAGAATTCGATCATGAAAACTTTTTAAATCATCTTCATTAAATGCATTAGCAAGTGAAAGCATAGGCTGAAAATGTTTAAAAGTATCAAAATCATTTTCAGGTTTGATCCCAACTCTCTGAGATGGGGATTCAGGAGTAATCCAATCTGGATGCTCAGATTCAATTTGCTTTAACTCTCTAAATAATTCGTCATACTCATGGTCAGATATTGATGAGTCATCAAGAATATAATACTCATAATCATAAGAGCGAATTGTCTTTTGGATAGCAATATATTTCTTACTTGGCTTACTCATTGTGCAGAAATATTTTTCATAGAGTTCAGATGACTAATTACTTGGGCTCTAGATTTTAAGTGCTCAATCATCTGCATGCTTAATGGCGCCCTAACTGAATCGCAAATACTAGCATGCAGTTTTTCTGAAATACTTGAAGCAAATTCAAGCATTGCTTCAAATGCTCGCAGGGGATCATTTGCTTGATTTAAATCTAGAGCCATCAAAAGCACATGAGTCTCAGTATCTACCTCTAGAAGGCCTGGGTTTATTCCGCTTGCAATTCTATAAACCTCTCTTCCATTTAAATCTCTATAACTAAAAAAACCATTCACATATTTAGCATCTAAATTTTTTAACAAGGTAAGAACCTGATTCATATTAAAGTTTGATTTATCCATGGATACTAAATTTAAAATGATTAGTTCTTGTTCCTGGGTTGAGTCATTATCATCATCAAATTCTAAAGTTCCTTGCTCCAATTCTTCTCTAAAGAGCATAGATTGAGAATCATCAAGAGAATTTTGAATTAATTTACGAGTGAATAAAGGTCTAAAAAAAAGATATAAGATCATCAAGAAAAGAACTGTTGCCCCTGCAACTAAGATAATTTGTATGTTGCTAGGCATTCTATGAAGCTGCTAATTTGAGCGCTTCTTTTACATCGACCGATACCACACGAGAAACTCCAGCCTCCTGCATAGTTACCCCCATTAAATGATCACTTTTCTCCATAGAGATTTTATTATGAGTAATGAATATAAACTGAACTCTATCAGACATCTCCTCAACCATTGCTACAAACCTTGTTGCATTTATATCATCTAATGGCGCATCAACCTCATCAAGCATGCAAAAAGGTGCTGGGTTAAGTTCAAATAATGCAAACACCAATGAAAGCGCTGTCATTGCTTTTTCTCCACCAGAAAGCTGAGAGATAGTTGCATTTTTCTTGCCAGGGGGTTGAGCGGCAAGCGTAATTCCTGAATTTAATGAATCTCCATCTATTAACTGCAAAGCAGCTTTGCCTCCACCAAAAAGTTTTGGAAAGATGTCCTGTATTTTTGAGTTTACAGCATTAAAGCTTTCATCAAACTTCATCTTTGACTCCACATCTATTTTTTTAATTGCGCTTTGGAGCTTATTCAATGCTTCATGGAGGTCTTCTAACTGAGAATCAAGCTCCTCGATTCGCTTTGATTCCTCAGCAATTTCATCTGGAGCTGCTAAATTAATTGCACCCAAAGAAATAATAGAAGACTGGATTGATGCAAGAGATGACTCTAAATTTGAAAGTTCCATTGACTCAAAATCTCCAGGATTAAGATCAGAGATTGATATCCCAGCTTTTTTTAATGTCTGTGATGCATTATCTAGATTTACCTCAAATGTTCTTAAGTCCAGCTTTAAATTATTAAGCTTTTCTTCTAAGGAGCGCAGATCTAACGAAGCGATAGATTTTTTATTTTCTACATCTTGAATAGATGCATCTACAACAGATTGTTTTTGACGAATTAAATTTAACTCTGATTCTGCAGAAGAACTTTTTTCAACAAGACTAGCTAAATCAGTCTCTACCGTAAATTTATTTTCTTTTGCTTGATCAAGTTGTTCAGAAATTTCATTCTGCCTATGTAAATATTCATTAGTTATATTTTTAGATTGAGCTGAAGTAATTTTAAGAATGCTTGTAAGTAAATCTTTAAGCTCAGATGCTTTGTTGCGAATACCATCGGCGCTGGGACCAAAATCTTTGAGACCCTCTGAAATAGCATCTAGCAGCTTCATTGCTTTTTCTTTTGGGCTTAGATTTTCTATACTTGATTCATTATCTAATGCTTCGGCATATCGATCTTTTGCTCTAGTTAAACCTTCTTCATGCTCAAGAATGGCCTTGTTAATGTTTTGAAGATTTGTTTCATGCCGAGCTATTTCTGAGCCAATGGTATAAAAATTCTTTTGTGCGATCTCAAAAGCAGATAGAACAGATGCATGCTCCGTCTTGATTTGATCAATAGATGCTTGATGCGTATTCACTTCTGCAGATTTCACAGTAACCTGATTGCTAAGTTGAGATATCTTTGAACTTAAAGAATCTTTTTTGGCTTTAGCACTTAATGTATTCAAAATTGAAATATTTAATTTCAGCTCTTTTTCCTCAATCTGGAGTTTTTTATACTTTTCTGCAGCCTTGGCTTGGTTTTCCAGTCTATTAATTAATCTTTGAATTTCATCTCTGATGTCTTTTACTCTGGAGAGGTTTTCTTTAGTTTTTTTAATTCTTTGCTCTGTTTCTTTTCTCCGTTCTTTATATTTAGAAATTCCAGCTGCCTCTTCTATAAATACTCTCATCTCCTCTGGTTTTGCGCTAACTATTTTTGATACCATGCCTTGCTCAATAATGGCGTAACTTCTTGGCCCAAGACCTGTACCTAGAAAAATATCTTGGACGTCTTTTCGCCTGCATCTAGTATTATTTATAGAATAGTGAGACTGGCCTTCCCTTGTCATCATTCTTTTTATTGAAATTTCATTGTATTTAGAATATTCGCCTCCTAGCTTACCCAATGAATTATCAAACAAAAGTTCAATACTACATTGACCAGATGGCTTTCTTAAATCTGAACCATTAAAGATAACATCTGACATGGACTCGCCACGTAAGTTTTTTGCAGATAACTCTCCAAGAACCCATCGAACAGCATCGATAACATTGGATTTACCACACCCATTGGGGCCAACTACAGCAACCATATTTGTAGGGAAAGATATCCTCGTGGGATCCACGAAACTCTTGAATCCAGCCAGTTTGATATGTTTAAGCTGCATTGATATATCCTATCTCCATTTTAAACTATTGTTCCTTTTTTAACCATTCGTTAGTATAAAAAAATAGCTCCTCTTGGTTGTTTTTTGAGTACTTTAAATCTAGAGTTTTAAAAGCACTAAAAACTAAATTCTGGCAATTAGCTTGAGCCTCAATCTTAATGATTTCTTGCTGTAAAAAAGCTGAGGTAATATCAAACCCTCTAACCAAGGAATGAGATTTATCTAATTTAAAAGGTTTATCAATTTCAGGGGAAATAATTTCCCTGGAAGCAATATTTACTGTAGGTCCATTGGGAATGGAAACAAAGAAACTCAATGATTCCAAATTACAAGTAGGTGGATTTTCAATGTTCAGCAAAAGATTTGAGCTTGCTAGATCGGGATACTTTAAGTCTCGCAAATCGGCTAAGAGATTAAAGATAGGCACTTGGAAATTCTCTGATGTAAATTGTGAGCTTAGAGTTTTTAGAATGCTTTCTGCAGAATTAAATGATCTTAATTCTAAAGACTTGTAAAAAACCTCAACTCCAAGCATAAAAGACTCGTCTTCTAATGATTTATTTTTTAAATATTTATTAATTAGAAGAGCATCAAATTCTTTATTATCTGAGATAGTTCTATAAATTGATTCTGATTGGGTTGCCTGCACCCATGAGCCTACAAAAGAGTTAGGTGAAGTAAAATTAATAAAAAATCCGCCAAAAATAAAAAAAGTAGACAAAAATATTAAAGACTTTTGGTTTGATAGCGGTTGAAGTAAATAGGAGATTACAGGCAAAAGTAGAATAGCTAAAACGGCTATGATTATTAACATCAAATTCTGCGCTTTACAAAAAATATTGCTAACACTAAAGCAAGAAAAATAAATGGCCCAAACCATAAAAAATAATTAGCGCCTCTTAGTGGGGGCCTGTAGTCTGAAAAATCACCAAATCTTTCTGACACATAGCGCTTAATTTCTTCATCGGTTGAGCCATCAAGAACTAACTCATAAACCTTTTTCTTTAAGTCTCGCGAAACAGGCACATCAGAACTAGCGATGCTTCCACTGGTACATTTTGGACATCTTATCTCTGATATTAATTCGTAGAATCTTTTTTCCTGAAATGAATTCTCAAATTCATATACCATCTGGTCAAAAACATGGGTGGATAAGGAAAAACAATAAATAACTACAAGGATTTTCTTGATGTTCATGAGCTTTGCTTCGCTTTTTGTATTAAAGGTAAAAAAATTGTTTCCCATTTTGATTGATTCATTTCACCTTGAATATGACCCACAACCTTATTATTTATAAGCAAGTATGATTCAGGTGCTCCAGTAACCCCAAGATCAAAAGCCAAGTCACCTCTTGGATCATACATGGAGAACGAATAAGGGTTACCATATTTTTCAAGCCAAGCATTTGCCTTGGCATCAGTATCCTTGTAGTTCAAACCAATAATCTCAATGTCATTATTTGAAAGTTTCATTAGAAATGGATGTTCTACAAGGCATGTAACACACCAACTTGCCCAAACATTAACAAGCTTTATCCCATCTAAAGAATTACCTTTAACCGGATTTCCATTTAAATCATTTAATTGAAATTCTGGAAAATTTTTTGACTCAAAATTTGTAAACTTAATTTCTTCGTCGAACAAAAGCACTTTCGCAAAAAAAACTATGATAAGAATTGGAAGAATGATAATCAAAAACCTAAGGAACTGATTCATAAGACTTTCTTTTTAAAAATTGTTAGCAACATCCCAAGCACCATTAACGCTGTTGAAAACCAAATCCACTTAATAAAATAATTTATTTTAAGTGAAAAGGTCCAACTACCATTCTCTAGCTGATCACCAATAGTTAGGTATGTATCTTTTAATGCAGATGCATGAATGGCTGATTCCGAAGTAATCTGACCTCTTGTAACATATTTTCTTTTTTGAGGATTAAGATATATCTCTCTTTCATCATGTATTAATGAAATCTCAGCAGAAATAACATCATGATTTGAAGCTTTGAAAACCCGGATATCATTAAAAGAAAATTCTTGCACCGATTCATTCACCGAAAGAGATTGACCAGGAGCAAGATTTAAGTTTTTTTCATAACTAAAAATGCTATTCATAGATACTGCAAAAAATAATAAGCCAAGGCCAACATGAGCGAATGCACTGCCTTTATTAATATATTTTTTATTAAAAAAGTTAATGATGGTTCTAAAGAAGTAGCTAAAAAGAATCAGCAATCCAGAGAAAATTCCTATGTATGCAAGAATGGAAAATACTGCGGTAGCCCTCCATATTAGATACAAAGAAAGCAAAGATAATAATATTGGAGCAGTCACATTAACAAATAATGTCCTCATAGACATTGAACGTTGCCATAAAGCATCAACCGAAATCATAATAAATACAGCAGCTATAAGGATTAATGGAGAAAAAATTGTATTGTAATATGGTGGTCCTATGCTGACCTTTTCTCCGCTTAAGGATTCGATTATTAGAGGGTATGTAACACCAAGAAAGATAGAAAATATACTTGTAATCATAAGTATATTATTCATTGATAAAAATGATTCTTTAGAGCCAGAAACAACTAATTTTGAAGAATTCAAGGCTGGCAGTCGATATGCAAAAATTGACAGTGCGAGTAGCGTAATAAAGCCTGAAAAACCTAAAAGATAGAATCCTCTTTCCGGATCATTTGCGAATGAATGCACACTATCAATAATTCCAGATCTTACAATAAACGCACCAAAGAGACTTAATGCAAAAATTAAGATGCCTAGAAACATGGTCCAAGTTTTGAGAACATTTGATTTTGAAGATGCAAATAATGAGTGCATAAATGCTGTGGCTGCAAGCCATGGCATTAGAGCAACATTTTCAACAGGATCCCAGAACCAATATCCTCCCCAACCCAATTCATAATATGCCCACCAACTTCCAAGAGCAATTCCGATAGTAAGAAAAATCCAAGCAATAAAAGACCAATTTTTTATATCCTGCTCCCATTGCAATTTAAAGTCGCCATTAAACAAGTACGCTGTTATAAAACTAAAGGAAATTACAAACCCAACATACCCCAAATAGAGCATCGGTGGATGTATGGCTAAAGCAGGGTCTTGCAAAATGGGATTTATATCTGCGCCTTCAATAGCCCCAAATGGCAGAATTCTTTCAAAGGGATTAGACGTTAAAAGTAAGAATAATAAAAAACCTAAAATGATAACGCTCAACATTAATAAAGTTAATTTTTTTAAAGGATGATTTTCTTCAAGCGAGTTTATAAATAAAATACTCCATGCTGTTAAAAAGACTATCCACAAAAACATTGACCCTTCATGAGCGCTCCATATAGAAGTTACCTTGTAAAAAATAGGTAATTGAGAGTTTGAATGATTGGCTATGTAGGCTAGAGAAAAATCATCGCTTATTGCAAGATAAACATACATACCAAATGAAATAAATACCAACCAGCAAGCTTGATTAAAAAGTCTTATTGATAGGATTAGTTGATTTGGATGAAATTTATTAAAAGAGAAAAAAAGATTAAAAATTAATACTAGACTCAACAAAGCAACTGCTGATAGGGATAGAAAGTGTGAGATCTCAGCAATCATACTTTGCGTTCTTTTATGTGTAACTCTGGAGGCATATAATTTTCATCATGTTTAGCAAAAATTTCTTCTGCCTCAAACATGCCGTTTATAAAATATCCTAAGACGACAACTCCACTATCCTCTTTGAATAGATCAGGTGGAATTCCGTCAAAGGTTACCGGAACTTCTTTCACAAAGTCAGTGACCTGAAATCTAATAATTGTTCCATCTCTCTTGATGGAGCCATACTTTACCATTCCACCAAGCTTAATCCTGTAACCAGATTTTAAATCCGCCTGAATAATCTCAGAAGGTGTGTAGAAAAGATCTAGCTTTGAATTCAAAGAAAAAAGAATTAATGAAATTCCGCCTGTAGACAAGAAAAGAATAATAATTAATTTCCATAGACGTTTTTTTCTAACTTGAAGCATTTTTAATTTTTATTTTTTTTTGTATGTCTTTAATTCTTTTGTTTGCAATTAAAAAGCTTAAAAAAATCATAGATATGCCAATTGAATATACTGACCAAACATAAATACCGTGACCATCCATATACAAAATCTCATTAAAATTATCAAAAGCTAAATTAAACATGTTTTGAAATCCATTTTTTATTTTTTTCTCTAGTGAATATATAAGAACGGCTACTTAAAATACCAAGGGAAATAAGTGTAAAACCCAAGCCAATTACTGAGATAAGTAATGGATATAACATTGATGCATCAATTGAGCTGCCCCCTGAGACTGAAATTGATGCTGGTTGGTGAAGTGTTGACCACCAATCAACAGATTTTTTAATAATTGGGATATTCACTACCCCAATAACAACCAGTATTGACATAAGGCGGTCAGCCTTTTCTAGATTAGAGAAAGATCCATGCAAGGTTATGATTCCTAAATACATAATGAATAATATTAATGTTGATGTGATTCTTGCATCCCATTGCCACCAAGTTCCCCAGGTAGGAATTCCCCATATAGATCCTGATAATAAACCTATGAATGTGATCATTGCGCCTATTGGTGCTGCTGATTTAATTAAATATGCTGCTAGCTTTACACGCCATACAAGGTGCATTAATGCGCAAACGGCCATAAAGAAATAAATCAACTCTGCAAAAATTACAGATGGCACATGAAGAAATATGATTCGATAGGAGTTTCCTTGAACTGCATCTTGAGGAGCAAATAACAAACCCCATGCCCATCCAAGTATTAATGTAGAAACTCCAAGTATTAAGAAAAAAGGATAAAGTTTATCAGTAAGATTTACAAAACTTTTTGGAGAGGAAAATTTATGAATAAATGTTGTAATCACAACTAGTATTATAAACCTAAGTTGATTAATCTATATGTGTTTTTAAAGTTGCAGAGATAATTAATGGCATGATGGCTGACATTAACAAACCTACACCTATCATTAAGGTAATTATTGCAACAAAACCATCTCCAAGTTGAATGCTCCTTACCGCGGTTCCTAGCAAGATGATAACAGGAAGTGCAAGGGGTAATGAAGAAAGAACTCCCAACATTGCTCCCTTATTGATTGATAAAGCATTTCCAAAAGCAAATAAATTGAATAGTAAAAGATTTGATAGGATTAGCAATAAAAATATCTTAGGAAAACTGCCAATGGCAACTCCGTTGGCAAATGAAAACAATGCTCCTATAAATGCAATGGGGATTCCAATCA
>CETH01183318.1_pt1 | contig 28505 bp, 31 predicted proteins | sample 361461 | NCBI WGS metagenome assembly CETH01 (sample SAMEA2622695, study PRJEB7988) | marine metagenome | isolation source: saline water (ENVO:00002010), including
AAGGCATTCCGATGATTGTCCACGCTGCTAGAGCGATGTTGGCAAGTAACGCCTCACCAATCGTGGTCGTACTTGGACATCAGTCCGAGCGGGTGGAGAGAACTCTAAGCGATCAGAACGTAATGTTCGTTCGAAACCCAGATTATCGCGGTGGCCTGAGCACGTCTTTACGTGCCGGCCTTGCCGCCCTCCCCAAAGAGTGCGATGGGGCGGTTGTCGCGCTGGCAGATATGCCCGGCATTCATCCAGATGATATCAATATGCTGATTAACGAATTTGACCCTATATCAGGGCAATCCATCATCGTACCAACCCATGGAGGGAAACGTGGGAACCCAGTAATTTGGGCCAGACGATTTTTTAGTGATATTTCTGCAGTATCTGGTGACGTCGGCGCCCGCCACCTTATCGGAGCCAACATTGATCAGGTTATTGAGGTAGAAACAGATAATCCTGGCGTTTTAATCGACCTTGATACCCCCGAAGCGATAGCTGAACACAACGGTAATGCGTAAAACGCGCTTATATGCCTGCTTTCATATAAATCTCTCGCCCAAATCTAGGCAGCCACCGCTTTTTTGCCAGCATCGGTCTCGAGATAACTTCTCGGCAATTCTCGGAAATCGGTCAGTAGAGAGCCGAATCCCTCGACGATATCATCGAATCCATTGGCTCGCATCGCATACCAGTATGTCGCGGTGTTAATCGCGATTACTGGTTTTTTCAACCAACGTTCAGCTTCTCCAGCCAGGCGCGCCATAGCAAGGTTCGTGCCAACCTGAACGATTGCATCTGGATTATGTTCATTAAGTTCACTCAGGCCATCCATTAATTGTGTTTCCGTGACCTGGGCAATGTTGGCTGGGCTATCGCACTTAAGGCCCTTGATTGCAATCACTTCGAAACCGCAGTCCTCAAAGAATTTTTTCACATTCTTGTCCCCCACCGGCCAGTACGGGGTGATCACACAGATTCTCTTTATATCACCATAGCACCGTAGCGCTGCCTGAGAAGCATCCGAACCCATAGCAACACTTCGACCGGACAATTCTTTCACGCGCTCTCGGAGCCGAATCGACTCTTCCAATCCATCCCAGAACGTTTCTGCCGACATACCCATTACGATATAGTCCGGATTGCAGGTCATCACGCGTTCAATAGCATTATCAAATTCTCGCCGGATGTTATCCATGAGCGCATTAAATTCTTCATCTGAGTTTACCGGCTCATCTGGTATCCATATTCTTACGGTGTGGTTGGTCACCCCGCGGGGCTTCATATCTTCAAATTCTGGCTGAACCGAAGTGTTAGTTGACGGTACAATTACTCCCCAATTAGCTCGATAACCCAATGAATCCGGCATAGTCTAATCCTCTGACTTTACGATGTTAGCCTGCTCCGGCGCTAGCTTATCAAGCTCATCCAGAACGTCTTCTAATGACATAACGTCACCGTACTTCTGATCAATGTCAAAAAGATTAGCTTCATGCGGACCGTTAGCGCGGTCCCCGGAACATTCCCGAGGAACGATCGGTCGGAAACCATTCGACATGGCATCGACAACTGTAGCTCGGACGCACCCCGATGTAGTGCAGCCGGTTACGATTGCAGTATCAACTCCGCGCTGGGCGAGCCAACCGGTTAGATCGGTATTACTGAAACCGGATGGATAATGTTTCTCCAGAACGCGCTCGCCTGAGCGCGGCGTAAGCTCCTCAACAATTTCAACTTCTTTACTACCGCGCTTCAGCTTAGAAAGTCCCGGGGATTTAAGGTTGAATACCCCGTCCTCAGATCCATCATCGGCATAGACATGACTTGTAAAAACAATCGGTAAATCCATATGCCGAGCCGCTGACAGAAGTTCCGCTGTATTTTCGATAGCATCCTGAATGTTCCCGCCACCGAAAGCGTCAGGATCGTTAAATCCGTTAATGAAATCAATCACTAATAGCGCTGGTTTCTTGCCGAACCCAACTCGATTTCCGAATCCTTGTTTTTCGTATACGGCAACATCGTCAGCATCATGTGGGTTATCGGTCATATAATTTTCCTTCGCTCGGTCAAAAACGGTATGAAAAACCGATGATAACATCATGCGCAGTGTATGTGTCTGCAGCGATTGTAGCACCATCGATATGCGGTCCGGAGGAAACTTCGCCGAGACTCATATAGCGATATCTGAACTCCAGGTCCCAGTTTTCTGAGAAAGACCAGATAGAGCCAAAAGCGATATTCCAAGCAAAGTTATCCGTTTCGTCAGTGCGGTTCGTCCCCGTGGCAGCTCCCGCCAAATTAGTACGTGTAACATCGGAAACATTCTGCGCCCATCCTATCCCCCCACCCCCAAACAAGGCTAAGGTTTCGCTTAGTTGATGATCGTAATAGGCGTTAAACAATACCGCGTGAGTTGAAAGCTGATTTTGATATCCGGCCGTTCCAAGAACCCGTGTATCGAAATCGAATCGAACGCGGTAATGATACTCGAGTTCCGATCGAATTGGCGCACCCTTATTTCCCCAATTATATCCCAGCGCAATTCCAAACGCCGCCGTTGTATCATCGGTATTTCGCTCTTGAAGCGTCCCGCTGGTAGCAGAAACATCGTCGACCTGCGATACACTCCCGATCATTATCAACGAAAGGTAATCACCCGAAGATGAAATTTTCGACCGCACTGAATCCGCAAATACACTGCCAGAAAATATTGGCAGGAGAAAAAGTGCTGCTGCAAAATTAGCAGCCGGAAATCTCATTCTTGTCCCCTTCTCATGTATCTTCTATCTCCTATCCCGGCTCATTGTAATTGTCCAGAACTTGTGCCAGTTCGCGATAAATCAACGGAACGCGCTAAAGCTGGATAACTTATACCGAAAGGACGGCCATAAGTTCCCCTAAAAATCAAAACAACACTCACAAACCGCAGTTTTCCGATTATGATCCGCATACGAGACGTCGTCCTAGGTAGATAGTCACAGAGGGAATGAGCACATCCGTGAATGCATTTTGCGATTTATCCAGTCGCAGTTAACCCAGAGTTCTCGGACGTCGAGAAAAAGATTACCTGAAACCTCTTAGCCAGAATTGTTCCGCCCCAATGGGCAGAGAGTATGGAATGACACATAAACTTAAAAACGGTCTTCATAAAGGTATCGACGGAATAGCTAGATGCCTCTGGGCGGGCAATGCGACCGATTATTTAGCTTACCACGACGAAGAATGGGGAATGCCCGTCGCAGATGATCAAAAAATATTTGAAAAGATCTGCTTAGAAGGGTTTCAGTCCGGATTATCTTGGCTAACGATCTTGCGAAAGCGTGAAAACTTCCGCTCCGCCTTTGCTGATTTCGACTACCACAAAATCTCAAAATTCGACAAACAGGATATACACCGATTACTTACCGATAAAGGCATAGTCCGGCATCGTGGAAAAATCGAATCCACCATCAACAACGCCAAGCGGGCCGTGGAGATGGTCGAAGAATTCGGGGCCTTGGGCTCGTTTTTCTGGAAACACGAACCTAACGCAAAAATGCGTCCCAAGAAACTTGATTACAAAACCCTACAAACCCTCAATAAGACGCAAGAATCAAACTTGCTTGCTACGGATTTGAAGAAACTCGGGTGGACTTTTGTGGGGCCAATCACGGCATATGCCTTCATGCAAGCGATAGGAATGGTAAATGACCATGTTGAAGGTTGTGAATATAGAAACCAGGTGGAACAAGCCCGAAAAAATTTTCAAAGGCCTTCTTAAATTACGCCTATTTTCCTCCTTCGACATCTGCAGCAACGCGCATTCTTAAGATTTTATCCGGATTTGATACCGTCCCATTACGAGCTCCATCGCCCTTTTTGATCTTGTCGACGTATTCCATACCGGACTTGACCTTTCCCCATACTGAGTACTTGTTGTCCAGCCATTCTGAATCGCCAAGCATGATGAAAAACTGGCTGTCGGCGCTCGAAGGACTGGTTGCACGGGCCATTGATAAAATACCGCGAACGTGTCTTTCTGACGAAAATTCAGGCGGTAAATTTTGTCCAGACCCACCGGTACCATCCCCGTCTGGATCACCAGTTTGAACCATAAATCCGTCAATTACTCGATGGAATGTAAGGCCATCGTAAAACTTTTGTCGAACTAACTCCTTGATGCGGGCAACATGCTTAGGTGCAAGATCGGGCCGCATTTCGATGACGACGCGACCATCCTTTGTTTCAAGATAAAGCGTATTCTCAAGATCCGCTGACATTGAAGTCCCCATTGTTGTGATAAACAGCAGCAAACATATCCCGGCCGCTGTAAGCGATATCCGACCAGACATTTCTCTTCTCCAAGCTATCAGCGCCTTGTAACGCTGTATTATCCATTATCTAGCCCATTCCCCGTCAGCAGAAAACCGTATATCTTGCCAAATCAGATGACAAATTCTGTTAAAGCTTCGGGGGCATATAAGTCGTCGGGAGTAAGCTTACGATGCGTCACGCCCTGTTCATCGCAGTACTGCAAAAATGCTTCGATGGTCACCCGGCTGGAATCGATGCCGTAAGGCCATATTCCGTTATCCCCGAATACGGTGCCTGCTGTTCGCTCTGCGTTTACATAACCCCACGGCACCGGGATCTGCGACGCCGTTACGCTCGTCAGCCTTGCGATGGACCGGTCGCGTGCTTCCTCAAACGCCGTCATTAGATTTCGAGCAATCCACGGGTATTCTTCATACACCTCACGTTTGATCGCGACGGTATGCATAATAGGAAAGATACCAGTTTCCTCAAAATATGCTTCCTCTACTTCCCTGTAATTAGGAATCAGGCGAACGATATTGTTACTCTCTTCTCCGAACGCATGAGGGGGGTGTGCTGAAATCATACAGTCGATCTCGCCAGATAGAAGCATCTCAACTAGAGACCTTTCTGCCACCTGCGTATATTTCACACCGTTCGGAAGATTAAGGTTAGCCATTTCGACGCGGCCGGGCGCATTGACACCAGCTTGCACCCATTCAACTTCGTCGAGCTTGGCACCGCCTTGGTGATGTAACCATCCTCTGGCATATACAGTTGCCGTTTGTGACCATTCCGGGATACCAATACGTTTTCCCCTCAGGTCGGAAGATTTCTTTATGAATCCATCACCCCTTATATAAAATGCTGAATGTCGAAACACGCGGCTAATAAACACCGGAATTCCTGTAATTGGTGGATTGTCTTGGGACATAATCGAGCAATACTTCGCGAAGGATAGTTCCGACACATCCCACTCAAAAGATTTGGCAAAACGATAAAAGATCTCTTCGACCTCCATCTGAAGGTGCGTAATTTCAATCCCTTTTGGTTTCACCAAACCTGACGAAATATCTCGGACATGATCATAATCCCATGTCGCCATTGTAAGGTGAATATCGTTATGCATGCCGGTCTCCTTTATGCATTATTGTGAGAGATGCAGCAGTTAGTCTAGGCCGACGATAACGCCGACAAACTGCGCCGAAATTAAGCCTATGAGAATAACCTTGGACCACTCTACAAAGCCTCGCTGGTCAATCGGATACTATCCGATATAGCGATGTGGTTTCTCACAATACCCATAATTACAGTTATAAACGCTATAGCTGAGAATTTAAATTACCCGGTCGAAATTGACGATTTGACCTAACGATAACCTCCGCATTGGCGTAACCCACTTGCCCTAAATTGCAGGAGCAGGCATGGTCGGTACGGAACATGGTTGCATAGAGTTTAAGTAATGAACGAGACAGGTAATACCGTAATATCGGTAAGCCTTACTTGCATAAAAGTGCCACCCACCGGGGGCCAAATGTTATAGGCGTGACTTCAGCCTTGAGGCCTTTACAGAGAGGGGTCCATGCTTTTGATCAACTGCAGCAATATTAGTCTCTGACAGGGATATGTCTGACTTCGAACTTCCCTTACGTGGTTCAGTGTTTTTGGAAACATCTGATGCTGAGTTGGCGCGACGTGAGATGTCGAAAATTCTGGCGCCACACGCAATGATGCCAGCCGATGACTCGCGCCCCTTCCTTGCAAGACATCATCACGCCCGCCTCGCCGGTATGTCAGTGAATTTCATTCAATACTCCCCTGGTGCATCGATTAGCGCTGATCTTTCTCGCCGCTTTTACCTAATCCATTACGTGCTCGGTGGCCAATGCCGCCTCGGACCAGAAACAGGTGGCCGTGTACTAACATCAGGCGATATCGCAGTGATCAATCCGACGGAACCATTTTCGCTCACAACAACAGCTGATTGCGGTCAGATCGTTATCAAACTTGAGTCCGCAGTACTGAACGATACAGCTCACAAGAGATTCGCCATTCCACAGCATCCGCCTATCCGCTTCGATCCGGCGATCCAGAGTCCGCAGGGTGAATCAGTCGCACTTGTCATCGACTTGATATGTAAAAAAGCTGACACTTTGTGCTCAGACGGCCTTGGCCCTAAGACCGAAGGTTTACTCGCCGAACTTTTTATTGTGACGCTGATTGAGTCCCTTCCTCACAACCATTCTGCGGTCATCGCCTACAAGAGTAGTGATAGCGGGATTGCGCCGTGGTACGTTAAGCGGGTGGAGGAGTACCTTGACTTGCACGCTGAGAAAGACATCCGCATCCGTGACATGACTGCGATCGCCGGCGTTAGCGAACGTACACTCTATAACGGATTTCGCGTTTGGCGGGCTACATCACCCAAATCATATCTCAAAGCAGTGCGGCTCGATCGGGTGCGAACTGAATTGCTAGGTCTGAAAGCCAAGTCACGAAGCGTAAGCGAGATAGCTCGCGAGGCTGGCTTCCGGCATATGGGAAACTTCGCCCGAGATTACGGGAAGCGTTTTGGCGAAAGACCGTCAGATACGTTGCGCTATCGGTTAGCACCGAAAGAATAGGCTTAATTGTGCAGCGGAGTGTATTGAATTGCATTTTTTGGATATATTTTTCTTTAAAGCTGCATGCATCTACATATTTTTAGGGATAAATTAGGTCTAAGAAGTTTTTCGACGATTGCAGTACAGGGATATCCATGGCCGCCACGTCAGATATAGACCCGGAAGACGCAAAGAAAGCCATTCTGGAATACTGCCTAAAAAAGGGTGCACTAGTCGCAGGGATCGCAGATATCGAAGTCGTTAACAGGATCGCGCCGGAGGGACACCGACCCTCAGACCTATGGCCGCGCGCAAAATCTATCATCTCCCTCGGTGTCGGTGGCCAAACGCAAGGGGCTTGGGCTGTACCCGCCAAGGCCCTTGGATATTTTGGATCCACCGAAGTTAGAGCATATACAGTCGCCTACGGTGCCGCTTTCTATATTGAGAACAAATTCGGAAAGCGCGCCATTTATTGCCCGCCGGATATGGACACGGAAGCTGGCCCGCGGGTCCCGTTTCAGAGCCTAAAGCTTCACGCTGAGATCGCCGGGATCGGAGCACGATCGCTGGCAGGTGATATCCTCCTTCACCCAGAATTTGGTTACATGTATTTTGCTTCTGTCTTCACTGAACTGGAACTTCCTCCCGATCAACCGATGCAGGACAACCCATGCCCGACTTCATCATGCATCGACCTGTTCCGCAAGTCTGGTCAGACTCCCTGCATGAAATTTTGTCCAGTCCAGTGTTTATCCGGAGATATCGACGAAGACGGTAACCAGCTCGAAATGCGCTACGACATGGCATCCTGTGCCGAAATGACCCAACAGTTCGAAGCAATCCCGGGGGTTCTTGCAGATGCAATTCGGGCAGAAGACGAAGAAGAACGGGAAGACCTGTTGTTCGACGCTGAGAATAAAATACTCTGGTACAAAATGTCAGTAGGCTCCGGTGGCTTACTTGGTCAGTGTTTTGAGTGTATGCGAGTATGCCCTATTGCTAACCAGTCACCACAGGCCGATCCTATACGTCGGCACCAGACTAGGTTGGCCGCTGAGGCGGAGCCTGGCCAATGACCCGCGGTCTCAAGCGCAGCCAGATTGGCATGTCTGAAGAGATGATCCAAACATATGGCGAGTCAATCTTCGAGATGAGCCATAACATTCAGGTCCGGCGCGGCGACGCGGTTCGCAAGCTAGATTGGAAACAAATTGAGTCAACTCGCGCCGACCGTGGTATGTCCGACGCCGAGCTCGCTCGGCAGCTAGGCCTGACGCATGACCAGGTTACTTATATCCGGACCATTATGGAACGTAGAAAATTCAAACGGCATAACTATCACCGCCTATACGATCTAGGAGGTGGACGACGCTTCCGTAGCGAGAGGTTTGTACCACATAGCGAACGTTTCGAGTACCGCCCAGAGGCGCTGGATCTTCGTAAAGCTCTCGACTTCGATCCTCGGATAGCATCAAAGCACCTTCGTCTTGGAAACTGGAATGGTGATACCGTCGCTAATTGGGTTCAGAAGTGGGCGACGGAGAAACCCGAAGCCAATGCCGTTATAGACAGTAGCGGCGAAACCACGTTTAAGCAGATCTACGAGGACGCTTTGCGATTGGCCAATAGCCTTCTCGAACTTGGTATTCGCAAGGGCGACGTTGTGGCGATCCAACTTCCTAATACGACCGAATTCATGACTGTCTACTTTGCCGTTTGCATGATGGGTGGCGTTTTGTCGACAATGCATATGCCCTACCGCTCTGGCGAATTAAAGCCGTTACTTACACACGGCAGCGCGCGAGCCATTGTTTGCAATAGCAGAACCAATTATTACGACGCGCCATCAGAAATGTTGGGGCTCTGCGACCGGGTGGATACCCTTGACCATGTAATCGTTGCGTCCGAATCCGCTCCAGCTGGCACACTCTCGTTACATCGATTAATTCGAGAAGGCACCAAAGATCAGATAGAAAATCCGCCGGTCGCATCGGATCCCGCTATACTTTGCTTCACATCTGGAACGTCGTCCGCGCCGAAAGCTGTCGTGCATAGCTACCAGACCATGTTGGCAAATAACCGGATCGCGGCTCCGATCTATAACATGACAAATGATGACATTGTCCTCGGCGGCCCACCATTCACGCATGCATTCGGCATTTGTGTGATGAACCTCACACTTATGGTCGGCGCGGCCAGCTTAATGATGCCGGCTTTTTCTCCAAAATCCCTGATCGAACTGATAGAAACGTCTAAGCCAACGGTTATTTTCGTTGCACCCGCTCATGTCGCGGCATGTCTGAAGGAAGGTTCACTGAAAAGTGGAAATTTATCTTCGGTACGCATTGCAACTATTTCTGGCGCCGCTTGCCCACCGAACATTGCCTATGCTCTGGAAAATGCAATGCCGCGCGGTTCGGTGGGTCAGATGTGGGGAATGACAGAGTGCTTTATGGGCCTTCATACACCGTTTGACGCGCCAGCCAATGTGAGATGCGAAAGCCTCGGAGATGTAACTCCCACTTTCGAAGTGCGTATAATTAGCGAAAATGGATCGGCGATCGCTGACAATATCGAGGGAGCTCTAGAAATACGTGGGTGTTCCGTAGTTGCCCGTTACTTCAATAATGAAGAATCAAACCGTACGGCATTTACCGGTGACGGTTGGTTCCGGACGGGTGACCTCGCCACTAGGGGGCTAGATGGACTCCTCCGGATAACGGGTAGAGAAAAGGACTTAATCAATCGCGGAGGGATCAAGATCAATCCAACCGATATCGAAGCGGTTATCGACACCCACCCTTCAGTTGTAATGTCAGCTATCACACCGTTACCAGATGAGGTCCTTGGCGAGCGTCTTTGTCTGTACGTTCAGCTTAAACCGAATGAGGCTCTCAGCTTGGAACAGATCTGCGAATGGCTCAGCGAAAACCAAATTGCTAAAATGAGATGGCCCGAGCGGTTAGAGATCGTTACACAAATGCCGATGACCCCTACGAAGAAAATTATCAAAGGAGCCCTTATAACAGGGCAGGTAGATTTAAAAAATAATGCTAATAAATAGCAATAAACTGATTGCCTATAATGCTTCGCCGTTAATAGACGAAAAAGAGCAGCCAACTAAAGTTACCTGACGAGAATTACAGACTGGAGATACGTTTCAATGTAATTTTCCCGGTTCGATAGTTATACCAGGCTCACCATTTCCAACATACTGCAATTTGCAAACTCTATTTTAGAAGCCGTATCAATCCACCTGGTCATATAAAAACAATAACTATGCTGAGTTTACTGGGTAAAGTTTTCGTTAAAGAGAGGCTACTCTGATGTCATTGGATTTTTCTCCTTGGGTACCACCGTCTATCACTATACAACACAGCGTAGATCGCTTCCCTGTCCGGCGTATATACACAATAGGCCGAAATTACTCGGATCATGCGGCGGAGACGGGCCTCGGAAATAATGGCGCTTCTGTTCCTGGTGTTTCACTTAAGCCTGCGGACTCCGTAATAGGCAACCATGATACGCTCATATATCCGCCAGCTACCCAGCACCTTGACCCAGAAGTGGAAATGGTAATCGCTATCGGAACGGCTGGTAACAATATTGAGCCGGAGAATGCGTTAGAGCACATCTTCGGTTATGCAGTAGGGTTGGATGTAATCCGAAGGGATGTTATGCGTGAATGTATTGCTAACGAACATTCCTGGGATCTTTGCAAAAGCTTTTCCGGCGCATCCCCTGTCGGGGATATCGCTTCTGCTTCGGATATCGGACACCCGATCAATGGCGAAATCAGCCTCCGGGTAAACGGAGAACTACGGCAGGCCGGTGATATCGCAAGCCTAATCTGGAACCCAGCGAATATCGTTTCAAATCTCTCCCGCTATGGCACCCTAGAACCCGGTGATCTCATTTTTACGGGGACCCCAAAGGGTCCAAGACCGGTCGAACGCGGGGATCTCCTTGAAGCCTCTATGGCTGGCGTGGGATTCCTAAACGTTCGAGTTGGCTAACCCCCCGAACGGCACAGTAAACTTGTCCGGATCATGCCATTTTTCGAGGGCAATTATGGCACGGCCCTCACCAATTAATAACCAAATTTAATGCGTCGAGACCAGATTAAAGGACTATAACTCTTTTGCTTCTCTGGCTCAGACCTACGGAATTTAGAAGCCATTACATCGCGTTGATTCCTATATATAGGAAAGTGCCGGTTGATGGCTGTATTATACTGATTCGAGATTTCTCACATTTGCCCATTGCCGCCGTAATGTAATGGCGGTGAAATAGGGTATGAAAAATTCCTCTCAGGTTACTGGTTATTTTATTGTTGTTATCGGCGCCCTTGCATTCGCCGGTAACAACGTATTTGCAGTTCTCTCATACGAGGCTGGGACTACGCCGCTCACGTTGATCACTGGCCGAATGATCTTCACGCTAATCGCTTTGACTTTGATCATGAAGCTTCTCGGGCTAACCATTCCACTGCCCAAAAAAGAGAGGAACGCAGCGCTCGGGCTAGGTCTACTGAATGGGGCCATGGCATTCTGTCTAATGTCGGCTTTTGATTATGTCGCCGTTGGACTGGCGGTCCTCGTTTTCTATTTATATCCTCTACTCACAGGTATATCTGCCTGGATAACTGGACAGGAAAGACTAAATACTGGGTTGGTTGTCGGACTGATCGGCGGATTTGTTGGACTAGCGCTAGCCCTAGAAATTACCGGGGATTCAGCTAACTCGATCGGGGTAACGCTGGCAGGTTCCGCAGCACTCTTGATGGCAGCTACTGCCTTGTTGAGCGCCCGCGTACTTAAAACAGACAATGCTCGATCAGTCACACTTCATATGCATATTTCCGCGGCAGCGATGTTTGTCATTGTATCGATTATCCTTGGAGAACTAAGCCTGCCCGAAACTTCACTAGGGTGGATTGCGTACCTGAGTGTACCGGTATTCTACACAATTGCGATTGCCTCTTTTTTCACAGGAATAGCGCACATCGGTGCAGTTCGAACCTCACTGGTCATGAATCTGGAACCAATAGGTAGTATCGCTCTTGGCTTTCTCTTGCTCGGTCAGATCCTGTCGCCGCGTCAACTCCTCGGTGCAGCTATTGTAATCGTTGCGGTGACGGCAATTAAATGGCTTGGCGGGAAGCCGAAAGCCACTCCCCCAACTGAATAAGGATCACTATAGGGAACACTTTTATCTCCCGGGGTCAAAGAAAGGGTGGATGCTAATTTTGTGGGTATCGGGAGCAGCGCCAATTTTTATTATAACCCAACTTGCGTGTATGCCTCAGAAATTCCACACTCCCTATCAGGGATTTATTCGGAGTGGGTCATGAGTAAGAAAATTGAAAATATCCATTGGCCGGATGCGCCCGATCTGTGGATGCCTTATGCGCCCGCTATAAAGATTACGGGAGGTTGTCATGTTCATTTTGCGGGTGTTACAGCAGCGCCTGTTTACCACCATCATCCACATCGGCCGGAAGAATTTGACTCGATGCCCGCCGATATGGGCGGCCAGACCCGCGCCGCCCTACAAAACCTCCAAAAAGGGCTCGATGCTGTAGGTGCTAGTTTCGCTGACATAGTCACCGCTTCACGCTTCGTTACCGACCTGTCTAATCAGGATTTAATGAATAAAGTTTGGGCCGAGTACTTTGGCGATGCCAAGCCTGCAACAACAACGGTTCAGATCGTTCAACTCGCAACCGACCCTCGTTGTTTGATCGAAATCAACGCCATTGCCGTAGTCTAACGGTAAATAGAAAATTCGACGCGGAAATCTTCGATTAGAGGACTCCCCGGCTTATCGTAATTTGGAATGATGCCAATTATGTTCAGACTATCCGCCCTGATACATCAAGCTAAGTTACTGGTTGGGCGCTTTGGCAGAACATACGGGAAGATATAAGGATCGCGAATAGGAGCACAATAACGGCCCGAAATTCTTTTGTTAGCGCCAGCTTTTTTTTTAACGTAGCCCGAGTCGTCGGAGACAATTCTAACAAACGCAAATCGAGCACCACAAAAGAAAAAAAACCGCGTTCGGCCGGGCTGCACCAATACTATATTCACCCGCAGAACGTCACGTCGTTGATCAAGATGTTACCCCGCTACTAATTTATTTTCGTCTTCCGTTTGAACGTTGAGGGTCCTACACCCTGCGTAATCTTGGTACCGAACCGCGATTCAACGAATGTAGATTTCATAACTCTCTCGGATATTTGTTTACGCCGAGGCATGGTATCTTTCGCGTATAATGTCCCCGGCCAAGGGCAAATTCAATAACACCCGTTCCTCGCGGATAGATACGAGAACTCCATTCTAACCGAATTTGAAGCAATCGCAGGCAGACGAAAATCGGCGCTACCCATATCGGGAGGTTCGATCTAAGCCTTAGCGAATTTTAAATTCTTCGGGCGGCCGCTGCAGAACCTAAAATAGAAGCACTGACTGTTTTCGGCGGCACCTAAGATATGAGTGAATGAAAACCATGTCCAAAACTATCCTCGACGGATCTCTCTGGGAGACTGACAGCACATCTTACGATGACGCGCGCAAAAAATTAGGCCCAGTACTGTTGAAGATTGTATCGGCGAGATTAACTGTCCCACAATTATTGTGCACGATAAGCGCAATAGTATCTTCCGCTTCCCTCAAGCGGAGCGGTTCGCGAGGCGTCGAAACTAAGATATACATATACGAAACTGCTGTTCGTTGCTTTCGCAACAAGTTTTTTCAATAACGCACCTTGATGGCGGACTAGTTCTCCGGCACTCTGTAAGATGGAGAAACCATGTATTTTAAATTTAAAAATAGCTTGTCTGCTCCGTTTTTCTGTTTTCTGGATTATCCCTATGGTCGCTAAGAGCTGCCACTCTGCTCTGGAGGGTATCGACGTCCATTACTGGGAAGGCGGCACCGGCTTTCCCATTTTGATGCTTCATGGAGTCGGACCTGGCACTTCGATCATCGGAAATTTTGAGCCGACTATTGGACCACTGATGGAGCGTTATCATATTCTCGCATCCGACCTAATTGGATTCGGAGATTCGGGGAGAAAATCGGATCAACCCTACTTCGACGTGGAACTATGGATACGTCAAGGTATAGCACTGCTAGATCTTCTGCCACCCGGCCAATGTGGGATCGCCGGACATTCAATGGGAGGGGCGCTGGCTCTCAAAATTGCCGCCGCCAGCGACCGAGTAACACATGTGCTAACCAGCAGCACAGTTGGCACTTGTTATCCCATCACCCATGCACTAGATGCCTTTTGGTCTCTACCAGATGATAAGAAAAAATTACGGACCGTTATGGCCGACATGGTTGGCAAGCCGACTGCCATTACGGACGCTATGATTGAAGGCCGTTGGGAATTGCTGTCTCAGGATGGCTACGCGGAATATTTCGGCGAAATGTTCGCAGCACCTCGCCAGCGGTATATTGATGCCGGACGGGTTACAGACTATGAATGCCGAAAGCTTAATATGCGCGGCGTAAATATTTCGATGCTGCACGGCAACGACGATAAACCTTGTCCCGCAGGGTTAACGACCATCGAATTAGCGAAACAATTGCCAGAAGCAACTGTGACATTGATTGAAGGCTGCGGCCATAACCTACCTCGAGAAGCGACAACGGAATATCTTGAGGCTGCACACAACCTCTTTGGATAAGGCCCCGCAAAATGACCGATAAACCCATCATTAGTGGGGTAACCCTCGAAGATAATACAATTCCAGCGGGCGCTGGTTGGAGCCGTGTGCTTAAACGTGGCGAAATGATGCGTATTATTGATCTGGAGGGCAAGCAGGCCGTAGATTTTCTATGCTGGAACGCTAATGATCACGAAGATCGCTACGCGGCGGCCGATACCATGAAGATCAATGACAAAGGTATCTTCCTTGGCAAGGACACCACTTTATATTCCGTTGGCCTGACGCCCCTATTCACAATCGTAGAAGATTCCTGCGGCTTCCACGATACTATCGGCGGATGCTGTTCGGCTGATCTGAACAAGTTCCGGTACGATGCGGAAAATGAGACTGGTTGTCGGGAGAACTTCCTCTCTGAAATGGCAACATACGGTTTGGGCAAGCGCGATATGGCGGCAAACGTGAATTTTTTCATGTATGTACCAGTCGGAAAAGACGGCAATATGGATATGGGACCCAGTCTTTCAAAACCAGGGGATTTTGTAGACCTGCGCGCCGATTCAGATGTGCTCGCAATTATTTCCAACTGTCCTCAAATAAATAATCCGGTCAATGACTATAACCCGACACCGGTACAAGTAACCGTTTGGCGACCTACCTGACTTCGTTCTCCAACACCCCCCCAGAAAAAGGAGACGGAAAATGGCTCACGCCGCCAACGGGAATATCGTTCGTATCCACTACACTGGTAAGTTGGCTAATGGCACCGTGTTTGATACCTCGGAAGCCGAAGGGCGGGAACCGTTAGGATTTCGCCTCGGGACCAACCAGATTCTGCCAACTCTTGAGGCCGAAATTATTGGTATGGAAGTAGGCGACAAAAAAACTGTCATCGTCAATGTAGAAAACGCTTACGGGCCACGCCAAAGTAAAGCGATTGAGACGGTTGAACGCAATCAGATTCCAGATGGGGTCGACCTGACGGTCGGCAATAATCTTCAGGCCGCTGGTTCTGACGGCGAAATCGTCCCGCTACGTGTCATCGCGGCAGACAAAGAAACCGTAACATTAGACTCCAACCATCCCTTAGCGGGTCACGACCTTACGTTTGATATCGAGCTAGTTGAGATCGTTGAAGAAAGTTGATTTCCTTATTGCGAATACGAGCAATTTACTTTCTCTCAGCAATTGACTTTTCATCCTCTTCGAGCTGATTCCATGACAGGCCCCAATTATGTTTGGGCTGTTATTCAAAGATAATCCATCACCGATGGCTGTTGTACTCTCATTCTTCTCGCGTAATAAGCTGATCTGAAAATTCTCTTTTCGGAGACTGTCGGCTTCAATATGGGTAGCCTCATATCCCCACCTCCTTATTTTTTTAGGGCGGAACTATGGGAACGTCCCTCATGAGCAGCGTATAGCCGCAGTTTACGACAATTCTACTATAATTTTTTAAATGATCGATTACGTCTTGTCGGGAAAGTTGACCCTATGACAACCATGCCGACAAGAAGAAAAAGGCTCTAGAAACCTTATGTATCTGGCTGTTCAGAAATCACGCCTAAGCAGAAATTGCCTTCTGAACGAAGTGTGGGCTCTCTAAATGATTGGTGGATTCTGTTCCTGCCCCCAAAAATTGCTTCTATTTAACCTACAAAAGTTGCTATCAAGAATTCGAAAATAAATAATCATGGAAGGTGCATCATGGCTGGAGACAAGATCAAACTTGAATTTGAGATTAATACGGATTCGAAAAATTTTCTCGAAGGTGTAAAAACCGATTATAGGCTGCCTGACCTATCAAAGGCCCTCAGGTGCTTGCTGGATTTCGCGCAGAATGATGGTGATCTGGACCAAATTTTTAAGAAAATACGCTGTAATAGATGTGACTAACCAAACGCCGGCGCCTTGGCCAAATTTCTTATCCCTGACAAGCGGTGATAAAATCGTAGGCATTTTTATGGCTTAAGGATAATGCGTTGCACAGAGTTTGTGTCCGGATAAGTCGCGAACGTATGCAAGGTAAACCTCTCGATCAGCCCCCATTTTTCTCCAACCGGGCGGGTCTTCAATACTCAACCCACCATTAGCGACAGCGGCATCATGAAATTCCTTTGCTTGCTCCGGAGTTTTACATTTAAACCCCAACGTACCGCCATTTGCTATCGTTGCCGGGCTCCCGTTATTGGGCTTCGTAACAATGAATGTAGAAGACGATGTACGATAATAAATTCTCTGTTTCTTCGCATCAAAATCCCCCTCTGGAACACCGATTGTGGACAAAACAGCGTCGTAAAATTTTTTGGCCGCCAAGACATCATCCGAACCAATTACAATCTGGGCAAACATCCGAGATCCTCTCTTCCTACGTGTATTCCTATACTATAGTCGCATTTTCTCAGGCATCAGAAATTCACTAAATCATCCTCCGGTTATAAGAATTTATCGACGCGCTGCGTCGGAATTTTGTCACTCCTTCATATATGCCGGGCCTAACGGCGGCTATGCGGATTATTACGCATCAAACGTTTGACATGTAGCGCCCCGCCCAGGGTATTTGCACACGCCATTTTAAAGGCTGTAATGGCGTCTTTGCGATTTTTAAATCCAACCGGCCCGACCGTTGTACCAACCATACTTGGATCACATATTATGACAGGTTGAACACTCCTATTTACCAATTCTACTCCATCAGCCTGTTTTCCATATGCAGCTGCCGGCACTGATCCCGATCCAAAAAATATCGCTGCTGCGATAAGTGCTAAGCCACAAAATACTGCCTTTGGCAAATCGAACTGCATGCATTACCTCCTTGAAATTGTGGACCTTCTGCAAGCACCTGCATTAACTAGGCCCGAGTTAATTCGTTGTCATCATGCCACCTAAGTCATCAGACCCCCAGCTCTACATAGTCGGCAATTTTGTAGATTGTACGTTGGCGACAACGCATTGCTCACGTAACGTAATGCGTCTCTTGGCTGGGCCCACGATGGCGGTACGTTCTCTACGAAGCCAACGGCACTGAATAGGGCTCAACCGCGAGACTCTATGATTAGGGATATTATCAAAAGGAGGTTTCATTTTGGAAATAAGAAAATTTGGTTTTAAACAATATTTTTTTAGTTAGCGTTGATAATTTTGATGTAATGGAATCTGGTTTAGTTTTAGGAATTAGAAAGCGCCCAAAGAATATTTTTTCGCTAGAGCTAGCAAAACGCTTTTCCTATTTGAAATCAAATTTTCGCGACGAAAGGAAAAATATATCAGAAAGAGATGCAAGTAATACGAAAGGTATTCTCGACAAAGAAAGTTTAATTAAGTCTTAAGTATTAAAGTCTTTTACTTTTTAACCGATCACAACGGGAACTGATACCCTGAGCGGAATCAAGATATCAATCCCAGCCGTCTGTGTGTCCATTTATTTTTGAATTAAGTTACTCAACAGGAACCTATGAACGGAACCAATAATCTCCTGCGAAACCGCATCCTCGACGAACGCTCGTTCATCCGCCTCGACGAAACACCAGACGAATTATTTTATCATACGCCACGCCTAGTTACCCACATAGATAATGCTGCATGTAGCGCCCTTTCTGACCACTACGCTACGCGGCTTCAGGATGGCGACCAAATTTTAGATTTGATGTCCAGCTATGCATCTCACCTGCCTGCCGATTTTTTTCCAAAAGCCGTGATTGGACACGGGATGAATGCAGAGGAACTGAGCGCCAATCCTCAACTCCACGAATATTTCATACAGAACCTCAACAAAAATCCCGAGCTACCTCTTGAAGATAACAGCTTTGATGCCTGTCTAATCGCGGTTTCCATCCAGTATTTGATCGAGCCAATAAGGATTTTTAAGCAAATAGGACGTATCCTGAGGCCCGATGGCCACCTAATTATCTCTTTTTCGAACCGAATGTTTCCAACAAAGGCCGTTTCCATCTGGAGATCGCTTGATGACGTTGGCCATCAGAATTATGTTGCGACCTGTGTCAGGCAATCAGACGAATTTCATTCCATAAAGATTTTAGATCTTTCCCCTACACCGGGTATCGGAGACCCGTTGTTTTCGGTGATAGCGATAAACGCTACCTAACCAAAATAACTTAGCCCACCGACATTAGGCTATTATTCATTATGTGCAGCGCAGATTTTATGTCCTGAAGGATCTCTAACATAGGCTAGATACATTCTTCGACCTGACCCATAATCCCGCCAGCCGGGCGGAGCTTCTATACTAACTCCACCATTAGAAACGCCGGCATCATGAAATGCCTTTACCTGTTCCGGTGTTTCGCATTTAAAAGCCAGAGAACTTCCGTTTGCTGCTTCCGCCATATTGCCGTTTAGAGGTTTGGTTATAATTAGAAGCGCGTCCCGAGTGCGATAATAAAGGCGTTGTCTCTCCTCGTTAAAATCACCCTCCGGGATTCCGACCATAGCCAACACGGCATCATAAAAGACTTTTGACGCCGCTACATCATTGGAGCCAAGTACAACGTTTGCGAACATATGACCTCACCTTTTTTGTAATAATTCAGAACCAATTTTACGCATACTCAGGTATTAAACTCCACGCAATCGGAATTCGGGTTTACATAGTTCGCTCAGGTTTGTCTGGCGGTCCTAACGGGATTTATAATCCAACTAACTTAAAAACCACCAGAAACGAATTATTTCTGACTTTTAATGGCCTATTTTGTCACGCAGTGTGTGACACATAATGAAAGTCAGACATAAAAATCACGATTTTCTTCTTCGCAACTGCAAGTGGAATATCAACCAAAGATCACAGTTCCTTCTGCCAATGCTGTAGGGCGCTCCACCTCCAGCGCCATCAGCCTTTTTATGTTCTTCGCGACAGTTATCGATCAATAGGTCGTCTCCCCAATAAGGGAAATGATCGCCACAAACCGACAGATACTCATTTTCTGTTCTGGTACTCAGTTTGAGCAGTTGTATCAGAAACGTGTTCATCCAGACGGCTTGGTTCATTTTCTCCATTACTCTGCCGGAGAGTTCCTAGAACAACACCACCCTCTTCGACAGCGAGACTTCCATAACTGATTTTTCCCTCTATCTTTCCACTGCTCTTAACTGACAAACTTTCGACGACTGCGGCTTCACCTGTGAAAGAACCTCCGACAATTAGTGTGTGGCATTCTACTTTTCCGTCGTGAGATCCTTCTGTGGAAATCTCGACAGTCTTTGCAAAGATCTCCCCATCGGCCGCTCCTTCAAGGATCACACTGTTCGCTTTGATCACTTTCCCAGAGAATGTCACCCCACCGCCTACGGTGAGGGTATTAGCCCCGTTGGCGGTATGCGTCACCGCCTCTTCCACAATAGAGATCGCCAGCGATGAGGTTTCAACGATATTTAGTGGATCAGGTCGACTTGTAAGTGATCTCGTCGTCGACTCTTGCGCGATTCTTGACTTCTTGGTGGAGGGCCGGCCAGCTTTCATCAGCATGATTGATCCCCCTCACTTGACCCAGTCACTAGAATTTTCGTCGTCAACGCCAAAGGTCATTCCTGATCGGGCGGGTTCTTCCAACGTTTGGGATTTTACTGCAACAATAGCGACAGGTGGCTTTAGTTTCTGTATTCCGGTAACAGTTTTTTTCTCTTTTAATTTAGGCGCCGTCATGCTCACTCTATCTATGAGTTCGCCTATACCGTTTTTTCCTATAATGTCGAGGGTGGCGTGACTTTTAGTTGCGGGAGGCGCCTCAGATTTTAACGAACCAGATTCAAGTCCATTTATGTCAGTAGTGGAAACGGCGAGCATGCCGACTGCAGCAATGAGAAACGGTGTCATGGAAATTCTCCTGAACAAATCACCTCCAATCGAGGTTTATTCAAGAGACAAAACAAGAAAGGCTATTAAGAGGCAGAAATTTGGCTTTTCTGTGATAATTGCCAAATAGTTTATTTGTTTCGTTCCTCACATCACTTCTATCTAACCAATCCCCTCAATCACCGCCAAAATATCTTTAAAAGGGATTTGACCTATGGATGAGTCTCATCAGCCCGATATTCCGGCCCGTCTGAAATTGGCAACATTTAAATTATGATTAAAGAAAATATTCCGACACGGATTACTAGACGTTACTCTGGTGTAGTAGACAAAATTGAGGCGGATATATGCGTCGTCGGATCCGGTGCCGCCGGCTTGTCGGCAGCTCTCGAAGCAGCGCGAGCCGGCAAAGAGGTGGTGCTTGTAGACGCCGCACCAACCCTCGGCGGCCAAGCGGTGAATTCTATCATTGGCACCTTTTGCGGACTCTACTCAAATGGGCCGGATATTGTGCGGCTTACATATGGAATTGCAGACGAAATTATAGATTCTCTTATATCCGAGGGCGCGGCAAGATACCTCTCAGCCCGCAATTCTATTATCGTTCAATACGACGAGAACAAATTGTCGCGATGGATTGATAAGACAATACGGGCCGCAGGAATAACAGTTCTTCTGGGTTCTATAGTAAGAGAGGCTCCGGTTCTGGGACGGCGAATCTCGGGCCTTGAAATATCGACAAAGTTTGGAGACGTCCACGTTGATGCTGGCGGATTCGTCGATGCGTCGGGTGACGCCACAGTTGCTTGGCATGCGGGTCTTGAGGTTAAAGAACCGGAAAATCCAATTTTTGGTACTCAAATCGTTCTTATCGAAGATTTTGACGAAGTGGCCGCTGAAGAAATTCATCGTTGGGAAATGGAAGATCGTCTTGCAGAGAAAGCGGACGAATACGGACTTGCACGAAAAGATGGTTTCGTATTTGCCTTTCCCGGCCACAGGACCGCCCTCGCCAATATGACCCACATACCAACACCGTTAACTCCGATCGGATACGCTAATACGGTATTCTTTGGGCGCGATCAGGCCGAATACCTTCTAAATTTCTTAAGGACCGAATTTCCCGAGGCATATAGCAAGGCTCGGATTAGAACGTACCCTGCACCAGGTGTCCGTCAAAGCAGGTGGATAAAAGGCAAGCAAAGTTTGACGGCTGATGATGTGCGTGGTGGCAGAATTTTTGACGATACAGTAGCAAGATGTTCCTGGCCGATTGAACTACACGACGACCCCTCAAAAACCTATTGGGAGGAACTTGGCAACCATCATATCCATGCGGTTCCCCTAGGAGCCTTGCTACCGGTAGGAATTGATAATCTGGTGGCTGCAGGACGGTGCATAGACGGAGATACTGTCAGTCTATCTTCTGTTCGCGTAATGGGTCCATGCATAGCGATGGGTGCCGCCGCTGCGCACACACTTATTTTAGCCGGTGAAGGGAGCACACATCAGATAAAGGCCGATGAACTAAAGAAGAAAATAATCGACAACATAACCCGAAATGACCTATTCGAGGGCTAAAACCTTCTGGCAAATGCCACTTCTTGATCGGACAGAGATATAGGAGATTTTGTCAAATTCTAGGTTTTTCAGAACTCTTCTAGCAAACGACCAAAACCACTAATTTTATCGTTGATCCCATTGCTTCGCAAAGCTTCCCAATATACTGCAGTCATCACAGCAATAACTGGTTTATTAAGCCAATTTTCCGCCTCTGCCGCTATGTAAGCCATAGGCAAATTAGCTCCAAACTGAACGATAGCATCGACATCGTCGCCATCAACTCTGAGCAACGCCTTCCTCAACTCTTGTTCTTCAACGTGAGCAATATTTACGGGGCTATCACACGCTAAACATTCGGTACGCAATAGATTGTAACCAAATTCGGAAGCAAATGCTTCCAGATGCGATATTGCTACCGGATAATATGGGCAAACGATAGCTATGTTCTTGATGTTTCCTAAGACATTTATAGCTGCCGGAAGGGCCGTCGCTGCCTGAGTTACGCCGATACCTTCGGCTCCAGGCCTCGATTTGATCCGTTCCTCTATCCTTTTTGCCGGTTTCGAGCCACCACCCCAAATACTTTCTGCAGATATTCCAAGGATCAAGTGATCCGGTTTACAAGTAAGTACACGGTCAATTGAATCCTCAATAGCAGCGTCAATTCTAATAATTAATTCGTCAAAATCATCATCGCTCTGAACTGGGTCATCAGGAATATGCATACGCGATATATGGTTAGTTACACCCTTGGGTGCGATTGCATCATAATGTGGCTGAACAATTGTATTTGTCGATGGGGTGATTACCCCAAATTTCGCTCTCCACCCCCAAGCGTCAACCATTTAATATATACCTTTCAGCAGTTTAATTGTTTCTATCTCTCGGGCTTAAATTAGATTAATCATTTGTTCATCATTTTTTCGGGCAAGTATGTTGCCAGCTCCGGAAAGATAACTAATAAAATTACTGCTATCTGAAGTATCACAAAGAATGGGAAAGCTGCCCGTGCAATCTCAATAATGTTGCGACCTGTAAGTCCCTGCAAAACGAAAAGATTGAAACCAACAGGCGGAGTTATTTGTGACATTTCTACTACAAGAACTAGATAAATCCCGAACCACATGAGATCAATGCCAGCAGCTTGTATCATTGGCATTACTATCGAAGTCGTCAGGAGAACTACAGAAATGCCATCGAGGAAACACCCTAGAATGATAAAAAATAGCGTCAACGAAGCTATTAACCCGTAACGTCCGAGACCCAATTCCCCGATCCAAAATGCCAAGGCTCTCGGTATACCTGTAAAGCCCATTGCAACGGTTAGAAAGGCCGCCCCAACAAAAATAAAGCTGATCATACAGGATGTACGGGTAGCGCCCATAAGGCTCTCTATAAAAATAGATTTGGATAAACCGCCAGCACCCCATGCTAAAATTAGAGAACCAACAACACCAACTGCAGCTGCTTCAACTGGTGTAGCAATACCTGCATAAATGGAACCTAGAACAGCAACAATCAGCGCGAGGATCGGCAAAAGGCGGCGACCTTCATAGACCTTTGCCCAGAAACTTAGCTTGATGTCATTCTTGGGAACTTTGCTGGGGTTTAATAAGGCCCATAAAATCACGAAACTCATAAAAAGAGCCATCAACATTATTCCTGGCAGGATGCCAGCAATAAAAAGCCTAGCGATCGATAGTTCGGCGGCAATCCCATAAACGATTAAAATAATTGAAGGAGGAATAAGGAGCCCGAGTGTCCCGGAACCAGCTAGTGTCCCGATAGCCATTCTGTCATCGTAACCACGCTTCCGCAGTTCCGGCATCGACATTCGGCCGATCGTTACGGCAGTGGCAGCCGATGAGCCAGAAATTGCCGCGAAGACGCCGCAAGCAACCACATTTACGTGAAGGAGCCTTCCTGGAAGTCGTGTAACCCACGGTGCAATTCCCTTGAACATATCCTCCGATAGCCGAGTTCGGAAAAGTATCTCCCCCATCCATACAAATAATGGTAACGCGATAAGAGAGAATGTGGTTGTTGAACCCCATGTAGTAGTCGCGAGGACGGATCCAACGGGTGCGGAAGTAAAAGCCATCATCGCAACTACCGCCACCCCAATAAGTGCTAATGCGACCCAGAGGCCCGCACCCAAGAGAAGAAATAATAAAAAGGCCAAAATGAGAGAGATCGAGAAAATATCCAATACTATACCTCTATAAGTCCTGGAGAGCTTTGCGCGCCAGCTCCTCCTCTCTGGCTTCCATTTTTAAATGCTGCGGAATTCTGCCCGCTAAAATCGTGAACAATTCATCGATGAATGCGATTGAAATGGCTACTAGTCCTAGTGCAATCCCAAACTGGGGTATCCATAATGGGGTTTTGATTAACCCATGACCTACGTCCCCAAATATATAAGAATCGATGGTAAAAGCACAAAAATGCCAACAAAAATAGATGCTAAGTACACATCCGCAAAATAGACAAAAAATATCGAGTTTTTTCCTGAAAAATAAAGGGACTCTTTTCAGCAAAATAGAAACTCGGATGTGCTGTCCATGCGCCAAGGTATGAGCTAATCCAAGGAACATTGCTGATGCTAGACAATAACCTGCAAATTCGGTTGCGGCAGGAATCATGACACCTGCCATCCTTCCGGTAAGCTCCGCCAAAATCGAGAGCGCGATTGATATGATACAAACTGCCGAAAGGACACCACAAACATCGTAGAATTTGTCAAGGATGTATCTCATGACAGAAGTAATTTATTTTAGAAGAAGGTGATTAGGTGGGACATGGTTTTACACGTCCCACCTAATAATTATTTAGAGGCGTTAAACGTGTCCAAAATCTTCTTACCGTCGGGGCCGGCTTTTGAGAGCCAGTCTTTTATCAAAGTCTGACCAACCGCTCTCATGCCATTCATCAGTGCTGGCTTAGCCTGAACAACAGTCAGTTTTTTCTTAAGGGTACTAACCATCTTGTCATTCTCTTTGGCACTCATATCCCACCCCCGGGATTCCGCGGACGCCGACGCTGCCATAACCGCATCGAGATTCTTCTTGTTCAGCTTTTTAAGAACCCTTGTATTCGCAATCACCATGTTCTTACCTAGCCCAGCCTTTATGTCATGGTAATGACTAAGAAAATCCCATGACTTTGTAAGTACACCTGTAGTGGCCGATGTTACCATCGCATCCACTATGCCAGTAGAAAACGCTTGAGGTATATCAACAAGCTGAACAGTCGTTGGAATCGCGCCTACAGCTTCCGCAAACCGCGACAGCGTTGCGTTGTATGCTCTAAATTTTAGCCCTTTGAAGTCGTCTACCGATTTTAACTCTCTCTTTGCGTAAAAGCCTTGGGGTGGCCAGGGCACCGAATAAAGCAGCGTAATCCCCTTCTTTGCCAACCGTTTAGCAATGAATGGTTTGGAGGCATCCCAAAGTCGTTTACCTTCACCATAAGTTTCTGCCAAAAACAAAAGTGAATCAACCTCATAAACCCTGTCTTCGTTTGCGAGAAACGAGATAAGGGTCTCACCTAATTGCACCTGACCCGTCTGAACCGCACGGTGAATCTCAGGCAGTTTAAAAAGTGAGGAAGCGCTGTGGACGGTGATTTGAATTTGGCCGCCAGTTTTTGAGCCAATTTCTTTTGCAAATTGATGGATATTTTGCGTGTGAAAAAATGGGTCAGGGAAAGGTGTTGGCATGTTCCATTTGTCTGCCGCACATGCAGCGCTACTTATCACGCAGGCAGTTAGTCCTGATAGGATAACGGAAAAAACTTTACGCATTATTTGTTCTCCATATTTAAGCGGGCATCAATCCTTTAGAAGGACTATCTTTTCTTTATAAAAAAGACCCTTAATTCCCAGCAAATGAGCATTATTACGCTAAAAAAATTGTTTGTCGAATCCAACTAAATGTATCTACTTTCATTAGGATTAATCTAAAAGAAATCCGACGGGTGCAATATTTTTGTCGATGGCTTTTGAGATGAACGAAAATTGCCAAAAAATATTTGGTGCCTAGTCTTAAAACAAACAAAAACCTATTCGATCGATCTTAAATCATTAAAGCAACAGAACGCTACTGAGTTGGATAATGATGAGGCTTTAGAAATGCGATTTGGAATATGGACTCCCCTCCCTCATAGCGTCCGAATAGAAGCGGATATGGCGATAGCAATCAATGATCTCTCGTCAAAAGGACAAGGTGGAAAGGAGGATAGGTCGTTTTCACTTGCACTTTCGGTTATAAAAAAAGCAGAAAAACTTGGTTTTGAAACAACTTTGATAGCTGAAAGATATATTGGACCTGACCTTGAAGCATGGATTATGGCTTCAGCGATGGTAGCAGAGACAAAATCTATCGAATTAATGGTCGCTGCTCATCCGGGTATTTTACATCCACAGATAGTAGCGAAGATGGGCGCAAGTCTCGACCGTATCAGTGGAGGTCGGTTCGCCGTCAATGTTGTAAATGGCTGGTATAAAAAAGAATTTGAGGTTTTCGGAAACGGGGGTTGGCTGGATCGAAGTACTGAACGATATGCGCGAATGGGAGAATTTATGCATATTCTTAGGGGATTATGGTGCGAAAATAGCTTTAGTTTTAACGGAGCACATTTTCAATGTGAGGACGCCGTTTTACCAATCAAAACACTCCAACTTCCCAACCCACCGATTTATGCGGCAAGTGGTTCTAAAGAGGGTATGCTAGAAATTGCGAAGTACGCGGACGTCTGGTTTGCAAACTATGAACCAGGGATTAAAAACGCTAAAAAAAATATCGAAAAAATCTCTGCAGATATTAAAGAAATGAAAAGACTTTCATGCGATTTGGGACGAGAACTTAAATACGCCATAAGCGCACACGTCATTTGTAAAGAAACTCGGAAGGAGGCACTTCAGCACGCTAGCGCCTTGGAAGCATACGGAAGTCGCGATCAAGTTTCTGCTGTCGCAGCAAAAGCACTAGGTGCTGGCCTGATTGGCACACCGGAGGATATTGTTAGTCGTTTGATTCAATTGAAGAACATTGGCATTGAAATTCCCATGCTCCATTTCCATCCCATGATGGAAGGAATGGAGACCTTTGCCAGAGAAATTATTCCGAGACTTTCTGGAATTGATCAATAATCGTCCGCCATCAGGTCACTAATAAGAGGTGAGTATGGAAACACTATCGCTGTTTTTCACAGCCCTCCTATTCGGGGGTATGTGTCTTTACTCTTTCGGATTTGCTCCATTTGTATTTAACGCCCTTCCATCTGAATTAGCGGGACAGTTGATTAGGCGAGCATTCCCATATTTTTTTGTTTTCGTCTTTGGCGCATCAACTATTTCAGCGATTTTAGTTTTTTTTCGAGATCCATATGCTGCTGCAGTCCTCGGTGTTGTTGCACTTGTAACTGTGCCTGCTAGGCAAATTTTGATGCCGGCTATCAACAACGCGACAGATCAAGGAAAGAAACAGCACTTCAAACTTCTACATGGTCTATCTGTGATAGTGACGTTGATGCAGATAGCCGCTAGTGCATATGTCTTGGCTAGATTTGTGTAAATGTCGGGAACGAATCGTCCATCCACCCAAACCCATTTCTCTTGATCTGTCATAAATAGTAGATATCAGACAACTAAAATTACAAACTCGCGTATTGAGGACAGGCTTTTAATACCGTTCCATTTTTCTTGCAGGACGTACGTTACCTAGCCAGAATTGCGGTAATTTTTAGGGATATGGCATGCTGCCGGCTATTGAGAACTTCATTTCTGAATTTAGGTGTCTATATGCGTTGGATATCGACGACTTAGAGCGTTTCCGACAGGGTATCCCGATGCTCGAAAATCTGCTTTTTGATAAAGAGTTAAAAGCCCGTTCAATGAGTTGGCCTTCGCGAAATGATCCGGAAAAGGGGCACTACGAAAATCTCTTGTTTTATGAAGACCCTGATTACGGATTCGTCCTTAATGCCCTGATCAAAGAGCCTGGAGAGGAAACACCAGTTCACGATCACGGGGATGTTCTCACCGTGTATGGCGTGATGTTGGGTGGGGAGACCGTAAAGCGCTACCGGCGTATCGATTGCGGTGTTGCGGAAGATAAGGATGAAGGAATAGAACTTGAACAAGTTGGCAATAATCAGGTGCAACCAGGCTATATTGATTTCGTCCCGCCCGGTGAAATCCACGTTGAACATAATGGGCCCCACCGCACCATCGGCCTGATATTGCGAAACGGAAATGTCGGCAAAAACCTACAATCCTGGTACGATACCGAGGCAGGTACCCGGAGCCGCCGCTACGGTCCAAAACAGGTGCCGTACGAATTAATATAGAATATCTTTACATGAAGGGCCTAAGATCCAAGAGTATTTCACAAGACTCAATACACAGGTTCATGACTGCGTCGTGTGCTACAACCCGAACAAATCATCGTATTATCTCTACGTTCTCGCACCCTGAATCAGAGTTTTGTGGTCTTCTCATCTTTTTTTTCGCCCATGGTGGCGACCCACATCTCTTGTCGAGGAGACAGTCGTCCACCATCAA
>CETH01184407.1_pt1 | contig 28381 bp, 23 predicted proteins | sample 361461 | NCBI WGS metagenome assembly CETH01 (sample SAMEA2622695, study PRJEB7988) | marine metagenome | isolation source: saline water (ENVO:00002010), including
GCTGCTTTTAGAGTCGCTTCAATTTCTTTGATTTTTCCTATTGTCATACCCTGACTTTCCCTTGCTGCTTCAAGTGGAGCGTTCTCTCTCACATCACCATCTGCTGCTGCTTTTTGAATTTCAGAAGTTAGTTTAATTCTTTCTTTCTGAAGTGCTGCTAGTTGCTTATTCATCTCATTATATCCACTCTGTGTTAGTCTAATAGTTGGGCTAGAAATCATAGATTTCCCCTTGGAAGCAACTTTAGATTTACGCAACCTTAAGTGTGTTGCTAGATTTAAATCTACATATTCTTTCTTTTTTATAAAAATTAAGAATTCTTTAGTAGAAGTGATTCTATCGCTAAGATCTCTAGAAGTATTTTTTGGACCAAAATTTTCATTATATTCACCAATTTCAGAAGGAGCTATAGAAGATGTGAGCCTTTCTCCGCCAATCCATCTAACAAATTTTGCAACGTCTGATTGAGCGTTTCTCTTATTTTTTTTTGGTAATTGTTTGACATACTCTTGAAATGCATCATTTATACTTATTGAAATTTCATCTTTAGATTCTACATTTTTTGTGATTTCTTCGCTCATAATTAATTTTTCCCACTAGATATTTAAACTTAAACCACCTTTAATGATAATTCTGAAATTCCTTTAAGACAAATCAACTAGTTATTTTTTCCATTGACATTAGGTTATTTAGGCTATTAAAATTATTAAATAAATAAAATAACTTTTTTGAAATTATGCCTAAACGTACATATCAGCCTAAAAACAGAAGAAGAATGAGAGTTCATGGATTTCGATCAAGAATGAGTTCAAAGAATGGTCGTTCTGTTTTAGCTAGGCGCAGAGGTAAAGGCAGACTGCGTTTAACAGTATAGTTAATTTGGACTTTTCTCGAAAATATCGTATTACTAACACTAAGGAATATAGAGAAGTTTATAGGTCAGGTACTTGGTATATTAGTCCGTTATTAGATGTATCCGCCAAAACTAATACATTGGGAATTACTAGGTTAGGTTTGTCTGTTCCTAAGTCAGTTGGTAGTGCACACGAAAGAAATTTATTAAAGAGAAGATTAAGAAATTTATTTATATGTATAGAGAATAAAAAAAAAGGTTGGGACATAGTAGTTATACCAAAGAGAGAATCATTAGTAACAGACTTTAAATTATTTAGAAAAACTTTTATAGATTCTTTACATTTCTTATCTATTATTCCCAAAAATATTATAAATTCCGAAGAAGTTAATGAAAAATAGAATAATAAAATTAGTTTGGAAGTTTTATAAGCTTTCAATTTCACCATACTTACCTAGTCAATGCAGGTACTATCCTACTTGTTCTGAATACTCTTATCAGGCTTTTTCTGAATTTGGGATAACTAAGGGGATTTATATGAGTGTAGTTAGAATTTTAAAGTGCCGTCCATCGAATAAAGTTATATTTGACCCTGTAGAGATTCAGGAGAAAAATTTAAAATGATAAATAAAACTAAATTATCAATTTTATTAGTTATTTTATTTACGATATTTTTTTCGGGTTGTATGAATGATCTTTCTCCTCAAGGAGGCTGGGCAGATCCCTTACTAGATGATGAAAAAATTATTATACCAACTAAAAAAGGTGAGTTCGTTCAATTTGATATAAACACAAATAGTGTTAATAGAAACTGGGGTTATAAAAATAATGTTAGCGTAGGTTCTACATACTCAAGCCCTATATCCCTTGGCAATGGTCTTATTGGAACAGCATATTCTTGTAGAGGCGATGATTGTGAAGGTCAGATTTATAAAATAAATAAAAATTCGGGTTTATTATTATGGGGAGAGGATGGATATCAATTAAAGACAAAATTAATTGGGCCTATAGCTAAACTTGATAATGATAAGATATATGTTTCTACTTCCTCAATATCCGATACAAATAATTCTGATCAAGGTTATTTATTTGAATTTATTTTAGATGATAATTACTTGTATGAATCTTGGAGACTTCCCCTATCTGGGGCATCTTGGGGAGGTGTGCTCATAAACGAATCGATCGCTTATGTTCCGACAATGTCCGGACACTTATACGCTATAGATTTGTCATCTGATGAAAACTATATAAATCCCGACGATAGAATTCTTTGGACTTTTGATTCCAAAGGCGCAATTTACACTTCTCTATACATAAAGGGTGATTATATATATTTTGGAGATTTCTCGAATACATTTTATAGATTAAATATTTCTAACAACAAAAGAAATTCTGTTACTGGATTAGACTCCTCATTGGGAGAATGGGAAAAAAAATTAGATTCTTGGATTGGAACTCCAGCAATCATTGAAGATGAAAGTTTATTTGTTTTTTCTTTGGCAGGAGATATATATTCACTGAAGGTTGATAGTGGTGAAACAATTTGGAAAACTAAAATTCCAGATGGTCAAATAGTTTCTAGCCCTGTTCTATTTAATCGTAGCAGGGGAACTGTCACAGAGCGTTCTCTAGCTATTCCGTCTTCAGAGAAAAATGTTTATATAATTTCTGTGTTAGATGGCAGAGAGCTTGGAATATTTATTACTGAAGACTCAGTTGTTTCAAGTCCTATATATCATGACGACAGAATTTATTTGCAAACCAATAATAATGAATTTAAGTGGTTTTCGACTATTTCTACTAATCTTGAGGGTTGTGTTGATTTAAATTCTGGGGGGTTCTGTGATGATTAGAATTTTAAATTTTTATTGGTTTTGGAGTATCTAGATGGAATTTTTAGGAACTTTATGGTTAGAAATAATAATGAGGCCAATGATTAATAGTTTGGCGGCACTTTATTATTTATTATTTTCGAATTTTGGACTAAGTATAATCGTTTTTACAATTTTTATTCGAATATTAATGATCCCTCTAACTATTAGGCAGACAAGTCAGATGAAAAAATTACAATCAATACAGCCGAAAATGAAGGCTATTCAAGAGAAGTATAAAGGCAAATCAGGTGATGCACGAAGAAAAATGTCATCTGAGACCATGTCCCTATATAAAGAAGCTGGAGTAAGCCCTATTGGATGTCTAGGTCCGATGATAATTCAAATGCCATTATGGATAGGTTTATATCGTGCGATAGTTCAAACTATGCCTTCTACTCCCGAAGGAATGGCGAAATTATCTACACTATTCTACTCTTGGAATCCTGCTATTTCAGTAGTTCCTTTTGATAGTGAATTTCTTGGAATTTTGCTAGTCGACTTAGTTTCTAGCGCTTATTTTCCATGGAACTATTTATTGCCTGTTTTGGTAGGAGTATCTATGTTCATTCAGCAAAAAATGACAACGAACCCTACTTCAGACCCTAGGCAAAGACAGACTAACCAAATGATGCTTTGGATGATGCCGATTATGTTTGGTTTTTTTACGTGGCAATTTCCAGCAGGTTTAGGTTTATATATATTATTTTCAAACATTGTTGGTGTAATCATACAATATTATGCAAGTGGAAAGCAGCCGATAGAACTTTTTGGTAACTTATATCTTGGTACAGAACAAACTCGTTTGGAAAGAAAGCAACTTTTAGAAATGGAATCTAATCCAAATACAAAAAATAATAATAAGGAGGAAAGTAGCAATGACGAAGATGAAGAAATTCTCGGGAAAAACGGTAGACGAAGCAACAGAAATCGCACTAAAAGAGATGGACGTCGAGCTAGAAGAAATAGACATAAAGGTAGATAATCCTGGTAGATCAGGAATTATGGGCTTTGGAGGAGAACCAGCAGAAATTACTGTCACGCTTTTGAATACTGAAAAAAGTACAAAGACTAAAAAGAAATCAGTGGCTAAAAATAAAAAGAAATCTGATGTAAAACCCAAAGCAACAAAAAATATTACTTCTAAAGATGCAGAACCTGTCGATAGTGAATCTCCTGGAAACATCAATGAAGTTGAACAACTATCTTCAGAACTTTTAGATTACTTTTTAAGTTCAATAGGAGTAGTAGCAGATACATATATTCGTGAAGATTCAAACAATTCAAGGGTATCATTTGAAATAGAAGGTGAAGATTCGGCATTACTTATTGGTAAAAGAGGTGAAACTCTTCAGTCAATACAATTTTTAGTTAGAATGATCACTAGTAAACAATTAGGAAGAAAATCAAATATACAAATTGATATTGAAGATTACAGAAGAAGAAGGGTTAGGACTCTCAGAAACATTGCAAAAAATCTAGCAAGAGAAGTCATTAACTCAGGTGAAGAAAGAACGCTGGAACCAATGTCAGCTGTAGACAGAAGAATAATACATGTAACTCTTTCTAAAAACCCTAAAATACTTACAGAATCAGAGGGTAAAGGCAGAGATAGATTTGTCGTAGTAAAACCAAAATAAATTTTTTATGAAAAATAAATTTTTGTATGATTTTATTTCTGTTGGTAGCCTATCCTATGATAGAAATAAATATGACGAAGTCATAGACGATAAACTTGTTGCTGGTGGAGCAGCGGCTTACTCAGCTAAAACTTCTATAAATTTAGGATTAAGAACAGGGATGATTACAGCATTTAATGAAGATTATCCTTTAAAGAAATATTTAAAACAAGTAGATCTTATAACAAAAAATAAAGCTAACTTGCCGATATTTTATAATTATTTTTCAGGTCAAACTCGAGAACAAAAATTATTCGATTTTTCTACTGATATTACTAATAAAAATTTACCAGAAAATCTTTCTTCAAAAATTCTTTTTGTTGCACCCTTATTTGATGAAATTTCTTCTGATTGCTATGAATGGTTCGATCATGAAATTTCATGCTTAGTTCCATCTGGTTGGTTTAGAGAAAAGCGTGACAATTCAAGTATTTTCCTTAAAAATAATATTTCAAAAATTCATAAAGGAAAGTGGGATATAATAGTTGTCTCAAGCGATGAAATACGTTCAAGTAATATTAATTTATCAGATCTAATTAATATTTCTAAATATCTTTGTGTAACAAAAGGTAATGACGGGGTTGAAATTTTTTTAAATGATGAGAATTTTTCAATACCAGCATTTGAAGTTATTCATAAGGATCTTAATGGGGCAGGAGATGTCTGGGCTGCTTCATTCACTATAGCGATTTCTCAGGGTAAAAATCATATTGAATCAGCCAAGTTTGCTAATGCATGCTCTGCAATATCAATTAAGTATAAAGGATTAGATTTTACATTTAATGAAAGAGAAATTTATCAATTAGTTGATTCTTTATAATTAATAATTTCATTAATTACTTCTTTTTTATTAATTAGACCACCTGATTGTTTCCACAGTATTTTATTATCATTAGACAATATGAGATAACTTGGGGTTGTAAAAGCATTTAATTTTTTTATTAGCTCAAAGTTGTTTTGGTTACTTACATCTAATTTTAACAACTTAACACTTAAACTAAATTGATCAACTAGCTCAAGTTCTATCTCTCTTATAAATGGTTCATTGATTAAGCAACCGATACAAGTTTTTGAGTATACTTGAACAAATTTAATCTTATCGTCACTTAGTTCGTTAGGTGAGTTTACTTTTTGGTCTAATTCTTTTGGAGAGAAATAATTGATTGTTATAAAAATTATAAAAATACTTAGAGAAAATAAAAATAAAAATAAAATTTTATTTTTTGTTATTTTGAAAAATATGAATAATAAAATAATTAATAAAATAGGTATAAAGATTACTAAAGAATAATGGTTAATAAAATTACTCATTAACTAATTTTTCCCAACCATAAGTATGGTTGATCCAGCAATTATCCATAAAATTATATTGATTATTGTTGGAAGATCAGACACTAAAATTTTTTCTGGAGTTTCTCCTTTATTATCATGAAAAAGTAAGTATATATATCTTATAATTCCGAAGGCAACAAAAGGTATTGTTATCATCATAGAATTATTATCTGGAACGTTAGAGTTTGATTCAGAGTTAAAAGTGTATAGTGTGTAGCATATTAGCGTTGCGGATGAAACAATATTTAAAATACTATCAATGAAGGGTATGGAGTATTTACTAAGTACAATTCTTTGGTCGTAATTATTTGATTGCTCCAAATTTTTCATTTCTGCTCGACGTTTACCAATAGCTAACATTAATGATCCAAGCCCAGTAACCACATAAAGCCAAGGTGAAATAGTAAGGTCTAATTCAACCTGATTTTCATTAATAGTTATTATAGAATAATCGATTGCAATTGATCCCATAATTGCCCTTATAACAAAACTTGCTGATATGCACAAAATATCTATTATTACTAAATTCTTTAGATATAGGCTATAAAATAAATTAATTATTAAATAAGTAAATGTTGCCAATAACATTTGGTAAGAGATGATATAAGAAAGAGTAAGGCTAGTAATAATTAATATTATTGCAATGGTTATTGCGAGCTTGCCTGAAATATCACCGTTAGCAATAGGTCTGTTTTTCTTAACAGGATGATTTTTATCTTGATTGATATCTGTGAGGTCATTTATATAGTAGACAGCAGAAGAGATTAGTATTGCTATTCCAAGGGCTAATAATGACTTCAAAATTATAGAAATTACTCCTGAAATATCTTGTTGACTGAACCAAATATTAATTGTGAAGAAAAGAGGAATTAAGACAAGAAAGTTTTTTGTTATCTGTTGTGGCCTAGACGTAACTATTATTTGTTTAAATTTTTTCATAACCTATTGATTTTATAATAATATAATCAGATTATGATATAAAATGTTTTGTAATTACGATGTTAAAAAAAGAAAAAATCAAACTTAATGCTCTTTTAAAAGAGAAAAATATAGCAAAAGACTTAAGGCATGCTGAGGCATTAATTTTGTCTGGTAAAGTAATTTTAAATAACGGTAAAATTTATCCTACCCCTGGTTTGTTAGTTGATAAAAATATTGATTTGAAAATTTTAGATTCGCCTGATTTTGTATCTAAAGGTGGATATAAGTTGAAATTTGGCCTAGATAAATTTGGAATAGATATTAAAAATTTTACATGTTTAGACATTGGATCTTCAACTGGTGGATTTACAGATTGTTTGCTTCAAAAAGGTGCTAAAAAAGTTTATTCTGTTGATGTAGGTAGGGGTCAATTACACAACAAATTAAGGAATAATAAAAAAGTAATAAGTCTAGAAAGAACGAATGCGGCTTTTGGATTAAGCATATCTGATATTATCGAATTTTTGGTGGCAGATGTATCATTTACTTCATTAAGCACAGTGCTTAAAAAAAATTTAAGTTTACTTAAGAGCAATGCTGGTTTGCTAGTATTGTTAAAACCACAATTTGAAACTCAGAAAAAACTTGTTCCAAAGGGTGGGATAATAAGGGATAATTCAGTTTATGCTTCTGTTATTGGAAAATTTATACATTGGGCGACAAAAAACAAACTTAGGATATTAAATATTTCAAAATATAATCATGATAAAACTAACATTAATACAGAGTTTTTGATCTATCTAAAAAAATATTAGTAATAATTTTGATAATTCTTATTATATTTTATTGACCAAAATTCATTTCAAAGTTAGAGTGACAGTGTGCATAAAATTTTTCTTTAATTATTATTCAAATTGACAAAAATAAATTATTTTAATAGACAAGATAAACCTCATGAGGAATGTGGTATTGTTGGGGTATATAATCCGAAAAAAAATGTTGCAAAAGATTTGTTTTTTGGGTTATTTTCTTTACAACATAGAGGCCAAGAGAGCGCAGGTATAGCGACTACGTCTGGCTTTGGAATCAACTTAGAAGCAAACATGGGCTTAGTCTCTCAAGTATTTAATGAGAAAAATATATCTAAATTGCCTGGTGGTATTGGTATTGGTCATACTAGGTACTCAACAATGGGTGGGAGTAAAAAAAATAATGCACAACCATTGATTACTTCAGGTATAAGAGGTGAAATTGCCATAGGCCATAATGGTAATGTTATAAATGCATCTGAATTAAGAGAAGAATTAGCCATAGAATTTGGTTCAAAATTTGAGAGGTCATCAGATACTGAAGTTATTTTAGAGATGTTTGCAAATGCACCAGGAAAAAATTGGTTTGAAATATCTTCATATGTTATGAGAAGGCTAAAAGGTGCTTATTCTTTAGTAATAATGAATGATGACGAGCTAATTGCTGTAAGAGACCCCCTTGGTATCAGACCGTTATGCTTAGGAAAACTTGATGATGGATGGGTAGTTGCCTCAGAAAGCTCAGCTCTTGATAATTTAGGAGCTGATTTTATAAGAGAAATAGAAAATGGTGAGACATTAGTTATAAACTCTGAGGGAGTAAAATCTAAAATATGGAAGGGTTCAAGTAAGGATCATAAAATGTGTATATTTGAGCATATATATTTTGCTAGGCCAGATTCAGTACTAAATGGGGAATTGGCATATGAGACTAGATTTAGGCTTGGATCTCAATTGTTCAAAGAACATCCAGTAGAAGCAGATATCGTTGTGGGAATTCCAGATTCTTCTACTCCTCATGCTGCAGGCTTAGCTGCTGAGTCTAAAATACCTTATTCTGACGCAATTATTAGAAATAGGTATGTAGGTAGAACATTTATAAACCCTGATCAAAGTTCTAGAGATACAAATGTTGCTAATAAGTTTAATCCTATGAAAGAGATTATCAATGGGAAAAGATTAATTGTCGTTGATGATTCGATAGTTAGAAGTACTACTATCAAAAAAGTAATAGCCATGCTAAGAAAAGCAGGGGCAAAAGAAATTCATGTAAGAGTTGCGTCTCCTCCTATAAAATCTACATGTCACTTTGGAGTTGATATGGCTACCTTAAGTCAGTTGATTGCAGCGAATAAAACTAATGAAGAAATAAGAGACTTGATTAAAGCAGACAGTTTAGCTTACTTGTCAGTTAAAGGATTAGAGCAAGCTACAAAATCGAGAAAATCTGAATATTGTAAAGGGTGTTTTACAGGGAACTATCCTATACCTGTGCAATTAGAAATGGATAAATTAACTTTAGAAAAAGAAATAAAAATATGAAAAATAAAAAGCCTAAAACATATTTAGAATCAGGTGTAGACCTGGGTAAAGCTAAAATTTTAAAGGAATCAATTAAAGATATTGCTGAATCTTCTTTTAATAAAAATGTAATTTCCGGGCCTGGGGCATTTGGGGGAGTATTCAATCATAGTGATACAGATGAAGACTACTTGGTTTCAAGCACAGATGGAGTTGGAACTAAATTAAGAATTGCAAACATACTTAATAATCATTTTACAGTTGGAGAGAGTATAGTAAATCATTGTATTAATGACATATTACCATCTGGAGCCACACCTTTATTTTTTTTAGATTATATAGGGGCAAATGGATTTGATACAAAAAAGGTTACAGAGATAGTTCAAGGTATTTCATATGCTTGTAAACAAGCTAACTGTGTTCTTTTAGGCGGAGAAACAGCATCTATGCCGGATACGTATAATGATGAAGATTATGATCTGGTTGGATTTATTGTAGGAAAAGTTAAAAAGGTAGATTATTTATCACCTTCTAAAACAACAGCAGGGGACTTAATTTTAGGCTTGCCATCTAATGGTCTGCATACAAACGGATACTCATTAGTAAGAAATATTTTTGATACAGAAAAGAACCCTGAAATACTGGAAGAGATAGTTCCGAAAACCGATAAAAAATTAGGAGAAATACTATTGTTACCTCATAAGAGTTACCTTGATGATTTATCACCGATATTAAAAAATATTAATGGATTATCCCATATAACTGGGGGTGGTTTTTATAAAAATATTCCTAGGTCGATTGGTGAAAATCTTTCAGCTGAAATTCAACTAGATGCTTGGACTACTCCTGCAATTTATGAATTTATAAAGCAAGAAGGTAACGTGGACTTAGATGAAATGTATAGAGTATTCAATATGGGAATAGGTATGGCCGTTTTTATTAATCCAGAAAAATATGATGAAATAAAAAAACAATTACCTAATTCAATTGTAATCGGTAAATTGGTAGAAAATTTCAAAGAAAAAGATAGTGTAAAATTAATTGGTCTATAACAATAATTTAGGGAGAGCAAATGAGAGCTTTAATTTCTGTTTCTGATAAATCTAATCTAGATTTTTTAGCTAAAGAATTTATTGAACTAAATATAGAGATAATAAGTACAGGTGGTACTGCAGACCACCTAAGAGAATTAGGTATAAGTGTAATTGATGTAAGTACAGTTACTGGTTTTCCTGAAATACTAGATGGTAGGGTAAAGACTTTAAATCCTTTTATACATGGAGGTCTTTTAGCTAAAAAATCAGATCCAAATCATATTAATCAAATAGAGGATCATTCCATTAAAAAAATTGATATAGTAATAAATAATTTATATCCATTTAATAAAACTATTTCAAAAAAAAATGTAAGTCTAAATGAAGCCTTAGAAAATATAGATATTGGTGGTCCGGCTATGACAAGGGCTGCTGCAAAAAATTTCGAAGATGTTCTTGTTGTAGTTGATCCAAACGATTATAAAAATTTTATTCAGCAAATAAGAGAAGAGAATATTACTTTAGATTATAGAAAACATCTTGCTTCAAAAGCATTTCAACATACAGCTGCTTATGATGCAAATATAGCAAGTTTTCTTGCAGATGAAAAATTAATTTACCCAAACGAATTATCAATGACATGGAAAAAAATATCAGAAACTAGGTACGGTGAAAACCCCCACCAAAAATCAGCAGTATATTCAAATATAAATGAGAATAATGGAATAGTTAATTCAAAACTTCTTCATGGATTGGATATGTCTTATCTAAATTATTTTGATGCAGATGCTTCATGGGATATCGTAAATCAATTCTCAGAACATTGCGTTGCAATAATTAAGCACGCTAATCCCTGTGGTTTATCAACTAATAATAATCAAACGAAAGCATATAAAAATGCTTTTTCTGGTGATACAATATCAGCTTTTGGAGGAATAGTTGGATTTAATTCAACAGTTACTCATGAAACGGCTCTGGAAATGAAAGGTGTACTATATGATGTAATTGTAGCTCCTGATTACGAAAAATCTGCGCTAGAATTATTAAAACAAAGAAAACGTACAAGAGTTCTCCAAGTATCCAAAACAGTAAATAACTCACTACAAATAAGGAATGTGTCTGGAGGTGTTCTTGTTCAAGAAAAAGATAACAAATTTGATAATTATGATAAATGGGAATGTGTAACAAAAGAAAAGCCCAACCAAAAAAATATTTTAGATATGGAATTTGCTTGGAAAGCATGTAAATATATTCATTCAAATGCAATTGTCTTTGCGAAGGATCAAATGATCAAAGGAATGGGTGCCGGCCAACCAAACAGAGCTATTAGCGTTTATCTCGCAGGAAAGAATTTGCTTGATGATGATAAAAATTTCATTATGGCCAGTGATGCTTTTTTCCCTTTTCCAGATGGTATAGAATTAGCTCATAAATATGGTGCATCAATAATTATCCAGCCTGGAGGTTCTATTAATGATAAAAAAGTTATAGAATGTGCTGATAACCTAGGAATAGTTATGATGTTTACGAATACTAGACACTTTCTACATTAATTTTATACATGAATAAAAAAAGTATTGACATAGTTATACCTGTCTTAAATGAAGAGAAGTCATTACCTATTTGTTTAGACAAGATATTAATTTATATAAATGACAATAAACAGTATAAATGGCATATCATTATTGCTGATAACGGTTCAAATGATTCTACCAATTTAATCGCAAGTTCATATGCGGGAAAATATAAAAATATTTCTCTTGTTACTTTATCTAAAAGAGGAAGAGGTAGAGCTCTTAAAAAAGCTTGGTTGTCATCAGATTCAGATGTAAGTATGTATATGGATGTAGATTTATCTACTGATTTGAAGTTTACTACATTATTGGTAGATGAGATAACTAAAAATAATTATGATATATCTATAGGCTCAAGATTACACAAAAAATCAAAAGTATACGATAGAACTCCATTTAGAGAATTCACTTCTAGGGCATATAATCTCTTAATCCATATAATTTTTCCTTTTCCAGGGTTTAAGGATGCCCAGTGTGGATTCAAGGCTATTTCAAAAAATATAAGAAAAGATTTATTGAATAAAATAAAAGATAATGAATGGTTTTTTGATACAGAATTATTATTGTTATCAAAAAAGTATGGGTATAAAATTTCAGAAATACCTGTGATATGGAAAGATGATCCAGATACTAGGGTAAATGTTATATCTACGGCAGTAAAAGATATTAAAGGTCTTTTGAGAGTGCGATTTAATTTTTAGATAAATCATAGGTAACGTTTTATAATTTAAAATATAAATATGACATCATTAAATGAACAAGATAAATTTCAATCCCCATTTGTAACATATAATTCTGTAGTTACAGGTGCAACTGCAGATAACGAATTATCTAGGTCAATGACAATTTTGAGAAACGAAGGGATAAATCCTATAGTTGTTATGGAAATTACTTCTGAGTCAACAGGAGTTTTGTGTGGGGTAACAGAGATTCAAACATGGCTAAGAGACTGGTTGTTTTCCTTACCAAAAAATTCTAGAGGACTTTGGTCAGTTCAAGAAGGTAGCAATATTAATAAAGGCGAGGTTGTAGCAAGAATTGTTGGACCATACGCGTCTTTTGGCCTATACGAAACTGCAATATTAGGTTCGTTGTCATCTTCTTCTGGTTGGGCTACGGCAGCAAAAGAGTGCGTTAAGGCTGCAAATGATATTCCTATTGTTTGCATGGGTGCTAGAAATATACATCCTCAGGTCGTAGGAGTAATGGATTATTCAGCTAGAATAGGCGGATGTGCAGCAACATCTACTGCTGTTGGTTCAGATTTACATGGTGGTACCCCGTCTGGAACTATGCCACATTCAATGATACTGTTATTTGGTGATACATTGAGAGCTGTATTAGCTTTTGACAAGCATATGGCTGCTGATGTTCCTAGAGTTGCACTTGTTGATACATTTAGAGATGAGGCTCAAGAATCAGTTGAAATAGCTAGGTCATTGAAGAGAAAATTAAGAGGAATTAGGCTTGATACCCCCAAGGAGAGAGGTGGAGTCACTCCAAGTATGGTTTTTGAAATTCAGTCAAGATTAAGAAATGAAGGATTTGATAATGTTGATATATACGTTAGCGGTGGATTAAATCCTGAAAGAATAAAGGAATTTGTCGATAGTCAGGCCCCAGTTATTGGCTTTGGTGTTGGAAATTATATTTCTTCTGCTAGTCCTCTATCTTTTACTGCAGATATAAAGGCTATTCAATCTGATAAAGTAAAATTTGATAACAGTAATATTGATGATGTAGATCAGATAATAGAAAATTTCCAACCTATTTCCAAACGAGGCAGACTACCTGGAATAACAGAAAATAATAAATTAGTTAGACTCTTTTAAAGAACGCAAACATAGTTTTATTGCATGAGAATCAATATTTTTTACTTTTGCCCACTCAGCAATTCTTAATCCCACTACCCATATTATCCCTTTTTCATTTTCTAATACTATTGTTTCTTTTCTGTTTCTGTTAGGTATGTTTTGTCCTTTAAGAAAATTATATGCGTTGATTTCTTTTTTCATTCCCAAAGGTCTAAATACATCATTTCTTTTAATAGTTCGTAGTTTAATTGAATCTAAGGAAATATTCTCAGAAATATAAACTGCTAGTTTATTGCTAGGAGGAAAAATACTAGGAAATTTTTCTAATTTTGCGCTCAAAGAATATTTTGTATTGGGTAAACTAATGGTATTGGTTTCTTCTAATTTAGGATAATTAAGTTTAGTAAATTTTTTACTAGTTATTATTTCAGTTTTTGAATTATTTTGAGCATCTAAAAATACAAATGTTTCCTTGTCAAAATATAGAATGATTTTTCCAGGTAGATATACTTTTTTTCCGCTATTTCCATATATTAGTTTTGAGATTTTTATAATATGTTTTTTATCCAAACTTCCCTTATGAATATAATTTGTGCTCCAAATTTTCATTATGACTTTTGCCGTAAGATCTATAGGCAATTTATTGAGAATATCTCTATTGTAAGTATTTTTTTTATTAGTTATAATTTTTTTATAATATTTATCAGTGATCCAATCTAAAATTTTGATTTCTGAACTTATATTTTTTGTGAGTTTAGAAATATTTTCTATGCTTCTATTTGTGACTTTATTTAGTTCTGGTATAACACCTAATCTAATCTTATTACGAGTGTAAATTTTTTTTTGATTTGAAAGATCACTTAAGGGTTTTACTTTGTTTATTTCACAATACTTTATGCATTCAGATTTTCTAATATCTAACATTGGTCTTAAAATTTTCAGAGAACTATTCTTTGATAAGATTTTCATACCGGATATTCCTGCGATACCTGATCCTCTTATTGAGTTATGAATAACTGTTTCAGCTTGATCATCCATAGTGTGTCCTACAAGTACAATATCCGTATCATATTTTTTTGCCATAGAGTTGAAAAACTTGTATCTTTCATTTCTTCCGGCTAGTTCTAGTGAAATCTTTTGTTGTTTTGATACTTTTCGTATATTAATTTTATTAGATAGAAAATTAATAGAAAGATTTTCACATATTTTTCTAGATTCTTCTTCGTGTAGATCAGAATTTTTTTCTATTAAGTGATTAAGGTGTAATGCAATTATTTTTCTAGGTTTGTTCTTAAAAAAAAATTTCAAACCTAATAATAATGCAGTAGAGTCTGGGCCTCCAGAAAAACCTACTAATACATTTTTATCAATATCATCGATGTATTTATCTAGGTTTTTTGAAAATATAGTAAAAAAATTTGAATTAGCATTCATATTTAGTCAGTTTTTGGTGAGTTTATGGTTGCTTCAGAAATTTTAGTGATTCTAATGCTAGTAATCTTTGAATCTTCCATCTCATTTATTTCCATTCTAAGATCATTAAAAATAATTTTTGCACCAAGTTTGGGAATTATTTGAGCATTGTCAAGAAAAAATCCCGCTAATGTCTCATAATCGCCTTCAGGTATTTCTAGTTCTAATTCATCATTAATATCATCTATATTTATGCTACCATCTACAACGAATGTATTTTCGTTTATTGAAATATAATCTTTTTCTATTCTTTCTCCTTCTTCACTAGATTTTCCAACAATTTTTTCTACTAATTTACTCTGTGTAATTAAACCAGAGATACCACCAAATTCATCTATGACTAATGCTATTTTGTGTCCAAACTTTTGCATTTCTTCAAATAAATTGTCTAACTGTTTAGTTTCAGGTATAAAAAAAGGTTTTCGCATCAATTTTGTGACAATTTGTTCAGCTGGAGAAGAAGTGCTAGGTATCTTACCTATGATATCTTTAACCGATAATATTCCTACAACATTATCTTTATCATCTTCAAATACTGGAAACCTGGTATGAGGATTACTATTATAAACACTCATAAAATCACTAAAATTCGTATTTGTTTTTATCCATATTATTTCTGTTCTTGGAGTCATTAAATCTCTAACTTCCATCTCACTAAACTTGAATATATTATCTAGCATTTCTCCTTTAGATTCTTCTACAGTACCTTCTGCTTCACCTATATCAATTAAAGTTCTAAGCTCAGACTCCGTGACTATGGGTTTTGTGAGAGTCTCTTTACCACCGAGTAGTTTAATTATAATTTTTGGAAAAAGAGTGAATATAAAAACTAAAGGCCATGTCAATTTTATTAGTAAGTTCACAACCCTAGCATTTCTTAATGCTATTGATTCGGATGATAATACTGCTAACGTTTTAGGTGTTAATTCTCCCACTATAACAATAAGAATTGTGCTTATAACAGTTGCTATTATAGTCGAAGTTACAGAAGGATTACCCCCACCAATTGTTGATATTGCAAGAGTTGTACCAACAGATGCAACAACTACGTTAAATAAGTTTCCAAGTAATAAAATTGTTCCAAAAAACTGTTCATAGTTATTTAGAATTTTTATTACAGATTTAGCTCTAGAGTCTCCTTCTTCAAGAAGATTTTCTATTTTATATCTATTTGAGTCTAAAATTGCTGCTTCGGTAGCACTTATAAAAGCGCTACCAATAAGCCCAGTCAAAATAATTATTATTGATATGGTCAATTATTCACCAAGAATTAATATTACATAAATTATGATTATTTTATTCTACAATTAATTTCATTACTTTATCTATATTTTTTCAGCTTCCTCAGAATTTCGAATTGTATCTTCAATTTCTTTTCTTATTTCTATGTTATCTCTAAGAAAAATTCTGGCTGCCTCTCTACCTTGGCCCAATCTTGTATCTTTATATGAGTAAAAAGCTCCACTCTTCTTTATGATATCTTTTTCTGTTCCTATATCTAATATACTTCCTTCTTTACTAATGCCAGAATCATAAAGAATTTCCATTTCTGCTTTTTTAAATGGTGCTGCAACTTTATTTTTTACTACTCGTGCTCTTACTCTATTACCGATTATTTCAGTTCCTACTTTTATGGCTTCAGTTTTTCTCAGATCAATTCTTACAGAACTATAAAATTTTAATGCTCTTCCTCCAGGAGTTGTTTCTGGATTTCCAAATATAACCCCTACTTTTTCTCTGAGCTGATTAATAAATATACATACAGTATCTGTTTTATGTATTATTGAAGTTAATTTTCTCAGAGCTTTTGACATTAACCTTGCCTGTAATCCTACTTGCATATCTGCCATGTTTCCTTCAATTTCGGCTGTTGGTACAAGAGCAGCCACACTATCTATAACAATAATATCTAGGGCGCCACTTCTAATTAAGTATTCTGTTATTTCTAAAGCTTGCTCTGCAGAGTCTGGTTGTGATATTAGTAATTTATCAGTATCTACTCCAATTTTTTTTGCATAATTAGGATCCATTGCATGTTCTATATCTATAAATGCTGCTTGTCCACCCATTTGCTGTGCTTCTGCCACAACGGACATAGCTAATGTTGACTTTCCAGCTGACTCTGCTCCGAATATTTCTATTATTCTTCCTCTGGGTAGCCCTCCTATACCTAATGCAGTATCTAGTGTTAGTGATCCTGTAGGTATTGATTGTATTTGCTCTGAGTTACCTTGTTCACCTAAACGCATTACTGCGCCTTTCCCAAAAGATTTTTCAATTTGAGCGAGTGCTATTTCTAATGTATTATCTTTTTCTTTGTCATTCATTGGTTTTATAATATCTATTTTTTTTGTGGCCATTTGACTTCCTTTTGTAAATAAAATTCTTATTTTTATATATTAGCACATTTGTTCTAATATTACAAAATGCGTATGTCAAACGGATTTATATCAGTTTATTTTATAATTTTATCTTGTTCCTAATACTACATCTAATGTAATATTTTTGGCTTCTCTTATTATTCCTAGTTTAATTTTTTCCTCTGGAAAAGTGTATAGCGCTAAGTATCCAACTAAATCATCCATAGATTTGATTTTTTCTCCATTTACTGATGTTATTATATCCCCGTCCCAGCTTTCATTATTATAATTACCTGTGTCATATAGTAATCCTGCTTCATCGCTAGGCCCCCCAGGTTCGACATCAGTAACATATGCTCCAGTAATAGCCCTGTCTACTCCTGTTCCTTGCCTGATATCCATGTTTAGATCTGTTCCAGAAATTCCTAGCAATGGATACTCATGCTTTCCGTTATTTACAATTGCTAATACAACTTTTTCGATCAAATCACTTGGTACAGCAAATCCGACACCTGAAAAAGAACCGGATTCACTGATTATTTGTGTATTCATTCCAATTACATCACCTGAACTATTTAGTAATGGTCCGCCTGAATTTCCAGGGTTAATTGCTGCGTCAGTTTGTAATACGGCAGGAATGCTATATGATGAAAATCCACTTAATTTTGTTCTGCCAACTCCACTTATTATTCCTTTGGTGATTGTGAATTGTTCACCAAAAGGGTTTCCTAATGCTATTGCGATTTCACCTGGTGTTACTAGATTAGATTTAGCAAAATTTAGAGGATCGATTTTATGCTCTAGATCTTCAATTTTTAGTATTGCTATATCAGAAGGCGGGTCTGATCCTAGTATATTTGCTTCATACTCCATTCCGTTAAAAAATTTTATAATGATTTTTTCCGCATTATTTATAACATGAAAATTTGTGATTATTAGTCCTGAATCATCCCAAACAAATCCTGACCCACTACCGGATCTCATTTGACTATCTGTTTTTATGAATACGACAGAATTAATTGTATCTTCAAAAATTTCCGAATAATTTTCACTCGATATTTCATAAGTAGAATCATCAGAATTTACTAAAACTTCTTCTTGTATAGTTTTTTTTGATTCTAGGTCTTTTTCATCAGATGAACAGGATGCTAATAGAATTAAACTTATTAGCAACAATGAAATTAATACTGAATATTTATTATTTCTCATATTTTAATTATAAATTAATATATGAGTTAAAATGTTAAGAAATTTTATAAATTTTTCCAACCAGATGAGATTGGCAATCGTCTATCTTTACCAAGAGCTAAGTTTGAGATTTTAACTCCTGGTGGGCTTTGCCGTCTTTTATATTCATTTCTATCAATTAAGTTTATATTTTCCATAATTATTTTTTTGTTACTAGAACCAAATTTTTTCTTAAATTCTCTAGCAATTTTATCCGGAGAAAATTTTTTTTCTATATAAAGTTTAATTATTAGATCAAGTTGATCGTAAGGTGGTAAACTATCGGAATCTAATTGATTAGGCCTAAGTTCAGCAGTTGGTGGTTTAATTATTATATTATTGGGTATTATTTCAGATAAATTAGTTTTATTAATGTGGTTGCATATTTCATATACCATAGTTTTAGAAACATCTTTAATGCAACTGAAGGCACCTGCCATATCTCCGTATAATGTTCCGTATCCTGTGGCCATCTCAGATTTATTTCCAGTTGCTAGTAATAAAAAGTTAAATTTATTTGCAAGAGCCATCATTATATTGCCCCTGATTCTAGATTGTATATTTTCTTCAGCCAGACCAGATTCTGATTTATTGAATAATTTTTCAAGAGATTTTTCAAAAGAACTATGAATATTATTAATAGGAATTTTAATTAGTTCTATTCCCAAATTTCCACATAAAATTTTTGCATCATTATAACTTTCATCTGAGGAATATTTTGAAGGCAGAGAAACACCCATTACATTTTTTGGGCCTATAGCCTTTGCTGCAATGGCTGCAACTAATGCTGAGTCTATACCTCCAGATACTGCAACTAAAACACGCGAAAAATTATTTTTGCCTACATAGTCTTTTGTGCCAAGAACCAATGCTCTATAGATACTATCTATTTTCGAATAATTAGGCGCAATAGTTAAGGTGTCCTGGTTGAAGTTTTTATAATTATTAAGTTTTATTTTTTTTGTTTGATAATTTTCTTTTTGATTTTTTTGTTTATTTGAGTCAGTTTTAATATCAAATGTTGTAATCATTAATTGCTCTTCAAATCTTTTACTAGATGAGATAATTTCACCGCAATTATTAGTTAATAAACTACCCCCATCAAATACTAACTCATCTTGACCTCCTACCTGATTGGTATATAAAACAAAAACTTTATTATCCTTAGAAATTTTTTTGATTAAGTTTATTCTTTTTGTATGCTTATCATACTCAAAAGGTGACGAATTAATATTTATTATTATTTGAGCACCTTTTCTAATTTGACTTGATACAGGGCTTTCATTTTCCCAAATATCTTCACAAATACTTATTCCAATTTTTATATTATTTATTTCAAGTATTGGTACTTCGTCTCCTGGATAAAAATATCTTTTTTCATCAAAAACTCCGTAATTAGGTAGATGAATTTTATTGTAAATATACTTGATTTTTTTATTTTGTATTATGGCTGCTGAATTGTATAGTTTGTTTTTTATTTTATTTACAAAACCAATAACAACAGTAATATTGTTAACGGTTCTTGCTATTTCTTTTAGTTTTTTAATATTTGTATTAACAAAATGGTCATAATGGACTAAATCCTCAGGAGGATAGCCAGTGATCGTTAATTCAGGAAAAGTTAAAATATTAGCTTTTTGTTTATCAGCTTTTTTTATAAAATTTATAATTTTTTTTGTGTTAGAATCAATGTCACCTACATTGGTGTTGATCTGTGCGGATGCAAGTGTTATTTTAGACATAAAATTATGAGTAACTAATAGAAGGTCGCACATACTTGCCAACGGATGGCAAATCTGATTTTCCCATCAGAAATAAATCGATACTTCTAGCGCATCTTCTACCGCTTGCTATTGCATGAACAACTAATGATTGGCCTCTCTGCATATCTCCACATGAAAATATTTTATCTTTGCTTGTCATCATCTTACTATTAGTTGAAACGTTTCCTCTTGAGTCATAATCAACATTTAATGAGTCTAGTAAACCTTCATGTTGAGGATGTAAAAATCCCATAGCTAAAAATACTCTTTCCGCTTCTATACTAAAATTACTATTAGGTACCTCATGCATTGACATCTGACCTGAATCTTTATTTTTTTTCCATTCTACACGAATGCATTCTATAGAAATAAGATTGTTATTTTCATCGCCTATGAATTTTTTTGTTAAAACGTTATAATCTCGCTCGCCACCCTCTTCGTGTGCACTCGATGTTCTAAATGTGGTTGGCCAATTTGGCCATGGATTATTTTCATTTCTTTCCAATGGTGGCCTAGGCATAATTTCCATCTGAATAATGTTTTTTGCACCCTGTCGGTGAGATGTACCTAAACAATCGGCTCCAGTATCACCCCCGCCTATAATAACAACATTTTTGCCTTTTACATCAATATTTTCTATGTCAGCGTATGTTTCGCCTTTTAATTTTTTATTTTGTTGAGATAGAAAATCCATAGCAAAATGTATACCTTTTAAGTTTCTACCTTCTATAGGTAGGTCACGTGGAATTGTTGAACCCCCAGAAAGACATATAGCATCATAATTATTAATAAGTTCGTCTGATGTAATATCAGTGCCAACGTTTGTATTAACTTTAAATTCGACACCTTCTTGCTCCATTTGATTTATTCGCCTATCTACAATGTGCTTTTCCAGCTTAAACTCAGGTATCCCAATAGATAATAATCCGCCGATATATTCATTTCTTTCAAAAACAGTTACTGAATGTCCAGCCCTACAAAGCTGTTGAGCTACTGCTAAACCTGCTGGCCCAGAACCAACAATTGCAATCTTTTTGTTGGTTTTATTTTTATTTACTACAGGTTTTATCCACCCAGAGTCCCATGCCATTTCAGCAATATTTTTTTCTATCATTTCGATTGTTACTGGATCAGAATTTATAGATAAAGTGCATGAAGCTTCACATGGCGCAGGACATATTCTTCCTGTAAACTCAGGAAAGTTATTAGTAGCATGTAAAGTTTGAATAGCACTTTCCCAATCTTGATTATAAACATGGTTATTAAATTCTGGAATTAGGTTACCTAGTGGACAACCATTGTTACAGAAAGGAACCCCGCAATCCATACACCTACTAGCCTGAGTTTGATATTTTTTTTCATCCCATTTTGTATAAACTTCCTTCCAATCAGAAATTCTTTTTTCAGGGTTTCTTCTACTTGGTGTTTGTCTATTGTTATTGATAAATCCTTGTATTTTACTCACTTAAAATAAATTCCTCTCGATTATCTTTACTGATAATTTTTCCAAATTCTCTTGGTAAAATTTTTAAGAATTTTGATTCATATAACTCCCAATTATTTAATATTTTTTCGGCTAATTTACTTCTGGTATAGTTCTTATGTTTTGTAATTAATTTCCTAAGGACTATAACATCTTTTTGATTTCCTTTAACTCTTAAGATATCTGAAAATGTAGTATCAAAGTTTTTTTCGAAACTATTTTCATCGTCTAAAACATAAGCTACTCCACCACTCATGCCTGCCCCGAAGTTTCTTCCTGTTTTACCTATTACAACAACGCATCCACCTGTCATGTATTCACATCCATGATCTCCAATACCCTCTACAACCGCTACAGCTGATGAATTTCTCACTGCAAATCTTTCTCCTGCGAGTCCAGAAATGTATACTTCTCCTCCCGTAGCCCCATACAGTGCTACATTGCCAATTATAATATTATTATCAGAAGGAAATGTAGCTTTTTTGTTTGGTCTAATGATTATTCTTCCTCCCGATAAACCTTTACCAACATAATCATTTGCGTCACCTTCAAGCTTGAAGGTTATACCCTTAACTAAGAATGCTCCAAAACTTTGACCTGCCGAACCAGTAAAATTAATATTTAATGTGTTTTCACCTAATGTTTTATTACCTAATAATTCAGTTATTCTACCGCTTAACGTAGCTCCAACTGTTCTATTCAGATTACTTATTTTTAATGAATGGTTTATCTTTGAATTATTTTCGATTGCGGGCAAACATACATCAATTAATTCATTGTCAAGAGCTTCGTTTAAGCCATGATTTTGAGTTATACAACAAAATGCATGATCATTCGGAAGCACTTCAGGTTTATGAAGTATTGGAGAAAGGTCAAGTTTTTTTGCTTTCCAATGATTTATGTTATCTTTGATTTTTAGTTTGTCGACTCGTCCTACCATTTCATTCACAGTTTTGAATCCCATTTTTGACATATGTATTCTTAATTCTTCAGCAAGAAACATAAAATAGTTAATTACGGCATCTGGTGTCCCAGTAAATTTTTTTCTTAATTCAGGATCTTGTGTAGCAACACCTACAGAGCAGGTATTAAGATGACATTTTCTTAGCATTATGCAGCCCATAGAAATTAATGCTCCTGTTGCTATACCCCATTCTTCAGCACCTAATAATGCTCCAATAAGAACATCTTTTGAAGTTTTCATTTGTCCATCTGTTTGTACTACAATTCTATCTCTTAAGCCATTTGCAACTAATACTTGTTGAGTTTCAGCTAAGCCTAGTTCCCATGGGACTCCTGCATGACGTATTGAACTTAATGGTGAAGCTCCTGTTCCTCCTGAATCCCCTGAAATAAGAACTACATCTCCTTTACCTTTTGCTACACCTGCAGCTATTACTCCAACTCCAGCTACAGATACAAGCTTAACATGAACTCTAGATTCGGGATTAACATTTTTCAGGTCATGTATTAATTGGGCTAAATCTTCAATAGAGTAAATATCATGATGTGGGGGGGGTGAAATCAATTCAACACCAGGAGTTGTTTTTCTGATATAACCAATATATTCAGAAATCTTTTTTCCTGGCAATTCTCCCCCTTCACCAGGTTTAGCACCTTGAGCCATTTTGATTTGAAGATCTTTTGCGTTTACTAAATAATTTGTAGTTACACCAAATCGTCCTGAAGCGACTTGTTTCACAGCACTAGACCTCGAATCACCATTCGGATCAAGTTCAAATCTTTTTGGGTCTTCTCCACCCTCTCCTGTATTAGATCTAGCATTTATACGATTTGTTGCAATAGCCATAGTTTCATGGGCTTCTCTGCTAATGGAACCAAGAGATATTGCTCCTGTTGCAAATCTTTCAACTATTTTTTCAGCAGATTCAACTTCATCAATAGGTATTTCATTTCCATCTCCATATATAGGCTCAATCATGTTTCTAAGTGTAATGTGTTCTTCCATCTCATTATCAGATGATTCTTCAAACATCTTGAACGTACTATGATCATTTCTCTTTACTGCATCCTGTAACAAAGCAATAGTATTCGGATTCCACATGTGCCTCTCCCCTGTAGAACGCCAGAGATATAACCCGCCAAGATCCATTTTTAGATTTGAAGGAATATTATCTGGCGCAAATGCTCTGAAATGATTTGCTAATAGATCTTCTTTTATTTCATCTAATCCAATTCCACCAATCCTTGATGTTGTCCATGTAAAGTATTTATCTATAAATGATTGAGATAATCCTAAAGCTTCAAATATTTGAGCTCCCATATAACCTTGTAATGTAGAGATTCCCATTTTTGCCATTGTTTTTACAACACCTTCTTCAACTGCTTCACGAAGGTTGATTTCAGCAATGCTTTTTTCTGGAATATTTTCGTCAGTTAGTGGATTTAATCGTAATCCTTCAATACTTTCTAAGGCTAAATATGGATTTATTGCAGAAGCTCCATAACCAAAGAGTGTTGCAAAATGGTGTACTTCCCTTGGTTCTCCAGATTCAACTATAATGTCAGCTTGAGACCTGATTCTTTTTCTTATGAGGTAATGGTGTACTGCTCCAACTGCTAGTAATGAAGGAATATAGCTATTTTTCTGGTCAACTCCTCGGTCAGATAGGACAAGAATTGTATACCCTTCAGAAATGGCTTTATCAGCCTCTTCGCATATTTGTTCTATTCTTTTATCGATACTATCCTTATCATCTATTTTAAACAAAGTTGAAATTGTTTTTGCCTTAACGGCTGGGAACTCAGTATTTTCTTGAATTTTTTTTAGTTCTTTGTTAAGTAAAACAGGATGATCAATTCTTAGAGTTTTACAATGTTCAGGTGTTGTTTCAAAAATATTTGGCCTTCTTCCAACTGGGACAGCTCTTTGGGTAAATAATTTCTCTCTAATTGCATCTAAGGGAGGGTTGGATACTTGAGCAAAAGCTTGCTTGAAGTATGCAAACAGATTTTGCGGTTTATCAGAAAGAACTGCTAATGGAGCATCATTACCCATAGAACCTTGCGGTTGATGGGCTGTTATTGACATTGGTTTGATTATCAGGTCTAAATCTTCTTTTGTGTATCCAAAAGCAACCTGACGATTAATCAGTGTATCTGCATCAAAGTCACTAGTTTCACCAGCATCTGATAATTGTGGAATTGTAACTCTGTTTAGATCTAACCACTCGCCATATGGGTTGTCGGTAGATAAATTATGCATCAATTCTTCCGGCTCAATTATTCGTTTTTCTTTAAGATCTAGTAAAAACATCTTACCTGGTTCCAATCTAGATTTATAAACAATATCTTCTTCATTAACATCAAGAACTCCAGTTTCAGATCCCATAACTAGCAAGTCATCTTTTGTAACAAAATATCTGAAAGGTCTTAGTCCATTTCTATCTAAAACTGCCCCCACAGCCGTTCCATCAGTAAAAATCACCATTGCTGGTCCATCCCAAGGCTCCATTAGGTTCCCATGATATTCATAAAAGTCCTGAGTTTCTTTAGTCATAGATTTATTGTCATGCCATGCTGCAGGTATCATCATTGCAGCTGTATGCTCGATTGATCGGCCTGACATTCTCAGCAATTCAAAAACGTTGTCAAGGGAAGCTGTATCAGATGGTGAATCACTATCACATACAGGTGTAAGATTATTTATATCATCTCCAAAAAAGTTGGATTTTAGTGTTTTTTCTCTAGCTTGCATCCAGTTTCTGTTTCCACGAACGGTGTTTATTTCTCCATTATGAGCTAGCATTCTGTATGGATGTGCTAATTTCCATGATCCAAGTGTATTTGTTGAGAATCTAGAGTGAACTAAACCAAAGGTACTTGTAAAATTTTCATTACTTAGGTCTGGATAAAATTTTCGTAACTGATCAACAAGTAGCATACCTTTATAAATCAAGGTCCTCGATGACCAAGAACAGATATAAAACTCTCGATTTATAATAGTTTTTAATTCCTCAGTTGATTTGAATGATTCTATTTGTTTTTCACACGTTTTTCTAGTAAGGTATAATTTTCTTTCAAGCTGTTCATCTTCTATTTTTTTAGTTGTCTTGACCAATAGTTGTTCAATTTTAGGCATTAGTGATCTTGCAGAACTTCCTATTTGATCAGGATTTATAGGAACTTCTCTCCAAATAATTGTCTCTAGGTCATTTTTTTTTGCAATAGTTTCAATGATATTTTTAATTTTGTCATTTAGTTTTTTGTCATTTGGTAGAAAGCACATTGCTACTGCATATGAACCTTTATCAGGTAAATTAAATGAAAGTTTTTTTGATTCTTCTACAAAAAAATTATGCGGCATTTGAACTGTTATACCTGCTCCATCTCCTGTTAATGGATCTGAGCCAGCAGCACCTCTATGACCTAAATGCTCAAGTACTTCTAGAGATTGTTCAACTATTTCATGTGAGGAATTAGATTTGATATTTGCTACCATACCTACCCCGCAAGCATCATGTTCGAAGTCTTCGGAGTACAATCCATATTTTTGATTGTTTTCGAAGTTTTTATTTTTTAAAGTTTCATAATCTATCATAATTTAAATTCTAATACATATTAAAAATTTTCAAATAAAAAAAACCAATTAAAGATTTTGATATTTGCTTATTTCGTAGTCAGTTACATAGGATGAGAAATGTTTCCACTCTTGACGTTTATTACTTAGGAGAGTTTCAAATGCATCTAAACCTAGAGTATTTTGTAATAGTTTACTGCCTTCAGCTATGTCGATTGCATCCTTTAATGTTTCTGGAAGTTTTATTACACCATATTTTTTTAGTTCTTTGTTTGATAACGTTGTTATATCAAGATCAATAGGGTTTTCTATCTTCATTTTATTTTTTATCCCATCAAGTCCAGATGCTAGTAAAACAGAGAAAAGAAGATAGGGGTTACTAGATGAATCAGGTGCTCTGTATTCGACTCTTAAACTATCCTCTCTGTCGTTTCTGAAGCTAGGCACTCTAATTAAATCTCCAAAGTTATTAGTACTCCATGAAGAGTATGTAGGCGCTTCTAATCCTGGAATTAATCTTTTGTAAGAATTGACCCATTGATTAGTCACTATACATATCTCTGAAGCGTGTGATATCAAACCAGCTATAAATTGTCTTCCAAGTATTGAAAGTTTATATTCTAATTTATCGTCAAAGAAAAGATTTTTATTCCCTTCAAATAATGACATATGAGTATGCATACCCGAACCATGCCTGCCATTATAAGGTCTTGGCATGAAGGTTGCGTTTATTCCACTTAGTGTGGCAAGTTCCTTGGCTACAACTTTGAATGTCATAACAGAATCAGCCATTGTTAGCGCATCTGTATGTCTTAGATCTATTTCATGTTGCCCTTTACTTACCTCATGATGGCTATGCTTCACTGGTATCCCCATCTGCTCAAGTGTAAGAACAGTATCTCTTCTAAGGTCAGACTCTATTAGATCTGTTGATGTTTGATCAAAATATTCTGATTGTTCATTAAGTTCTATCGAAGTATTATCTTCACGTTCATAATAGTATTCCATTTCAGGTGCAACGTAGAATGTAAAACCTAATTTCTTAGCTTCTGACAAGTTCTTAATAAGGATATTTCTTCCATCTGAGTATGAAGGATTACCACTAGAATCTAAAATATTACAGAATATTCTAGCAACGGTAGCTTTAGTACGCCACGGTAAAATTTCAAAAGTTGTTGGGTCTGGCATTGCCACTTTATCAGTTTCAGTATCTCTTACAGAAGCTTGAATGGAACTTCCATCGAAGCTAGCCCCATTATTCATTACTTCTTCTAACTCATCTATAGTTATAGCAAAGCCCTTCAGATTACCTAGAATATCGGAAAACCATAGTCTTATAAATTTGACATTATTTTCGCTTGCAGACATTAATACATAATTTATTGCTTCTATATTATTTTTTTTCATATTTTTCCCTAATTTTTGTATTTAGTTTTCTGGAGGTACGAACTTGTAACCTACATTCCATTGTGTTTCAATAAAATTATGTGTTGGATTATCTATTTTACTTCTTAATCTTCTTATGTGCACATCAACAGTTCTAGTTCCACCAAAATAATCATAATCCCAAACACTTTTTAATAGGGAGTCTCTAGAATATACTCTATTTGGATTTGATGCTAGAAATTTGAGTAATTCATATTCTTTGTAGGTAAGGTCTATTTTTTTGTCTAAAAGGTAAACTTCATATCTTTGGGAGTTTATCGTCATTATTTTGTAATCAATCATACCTTCTTCTTTATTTTCATCATTATCATCTATCTGTGGAGTTATTTTTTCTAATCGGATATATACTTCTTTTTTAGTAAATGGGATGAAACATATTTCAAGATTGGGTAATTTAATATTTAAATCATCAACCATTGTTGAAGAAAAAATTAAAAGAGTTGGTATATTATTTTTTGATAATTGTTCTATTATCTCGTTTGTGTGTCCAACCTCAATACCAGGATTCCAAACCATCATAATATCAATATTTTTACTAATAAGAATATGGTCAATTTTTTCTATATGGTTTAGATTGTAATTTTGGAAATCTTCACTAATTTCAGATATTAGCCTTTGTGACTCTGAGTCATTGAAACCCAAAAAACCTATCTCAGTTTTCATGATTTTTTTTATCTTTTT
>CETH01007683.1_pt1 | contig 28366 bp, 32 predicted proteins | sample 361461 | NCBI WGS metagenome assembly CETH01 (sample SAMEA2622695, study PRJEB7988) | marine metagenome | isolation source: saline water (ENVO:00002010), including
AGATTTAATTTGAATCTTCAAGGTTTTATGCGGCATTTATTGCCAAAATCTAAATTTAGCTATATATCTTCATATTAATTTCAAAATTTATGAGTAGAAAAGCCAAAATTTTAAGAAAAACTAAAGAAACAAACATTTCCGTTGAAGTAAATCTGGATGGAAAAGGCAAGTATCAGGTCAAGACCAAAATAGGTTTTCTGGATCACATGCTGGAACAGCTTTCCAAACATTCTTTAATAGACATGAAAGTTATAGCCAAGGGTGATACCCATATTGATTTGCATCATACAACGGAAGATACTGGTATTGCTATTGGAGAAGCTGTAAAAAAGGCAGCTGGAAATCTTAAAGGAATTAAAAGGTACTCAAGTAACATTATTCCAATGGATGAGACTTTGACCAGAGTTTCAATTGATATTTCAAATAGACCATATTTAATTTGGAAAGTAGATCTTAAAGTTGAAAAATTAGGAGAAATGGATACTGAACTTTTTAAAGAATGGTTTCAAGCTTTTTCGCAGGCAGCAGGCATTACTTTACATATTGAAAATATATATGGTGAAAATAGTCACCACAAAATAGAGTCTTGCTTTAAGGCTTTGGCCAGATCTCTTAGAGAGGCTCTTGAAATAGACAAAAGAACTAAAAATATTCTTCCTTCAACAAAAGGAAAACTTTAATAAAATTAATGAAGATCTTTCCTGCTATAGACATTAAAGGGGGAAAATGTGTTAGGCTTTTAAAAGGAGATTTTGACAAATCTACAGAATATAAAAAATCTCCGATAGACCAAGCAAAAGATTTTTCAAACTCAGGTTTCAAAGATATTCATATAGTTGATTTAGATGGTGCATTGCGAGGAGAACCAGTGAACCAGAAGTTAATCGAGAAGATATGCAAGTCGACGAAAATCAGAGTCCAAATTGGTGGCGGTATAAGATCAATTGATTACATTAAAAATTTAATTGATATTGGTGTTGATAGGGTAGTTTTAGGTACTGTAGCTGTTGAAGACACAAAATTACTCAAGAATGCATGTACTAAATTTAAAAATAAAATCGCTGTGGCTATAGATGTTCGCAATGGATTTATTGCATTAAGAGGTTGGAAAGAACAGACAAAAATTTTAGCTTCAGATTTTTTAATGAAAATTAAAGATATAGGTGTTTCAAGAATAATTTATACTGATATCGAAAGAGACGGAACTTTAACACGACCAAATATTCCTGAAACTTTAAAATTTGCTAAACTTTTAAATTATAAAGAGAGAATTCCTGTTGTGGTTTCAGGGGGCGTTAGTTCTATAAATGATATAGTTGCTATTAAAGAACTTACTCAACCACCAGAGTTAGAAGGTGTGATAGTGGGTAAAGCAATGTACGACGGAACTTTGAATAACCATAATATAGTTAGTTTATTAACCTGAATTTTAAATGCTAAAAAGAATCATTCCTTGTCTTGATGTTAATAACGGTAGAGTTGTTAAGGGGATTAATTTCATCAACTTAGTTGATGCAGGTGACCCAAGTGAACAAGCCAAATTTTATAGTGAAAATGGTGCTGATGAAGTTTGTTTTCTAGATATCACTGCATCTAACGAAAATAGAAATACTATTTTAGATATTGTAAAAAAAACATCCCAACAATGTTTTGTTCCTCTGACAGTTGGAGGCGGAGTAAGAAATATTACTGACATCTCAAATTTATTAAGTTCTGGTGCAGATAAAGTTTCTATTAATACAGCTGCAGTTAATAATAAAAAAATAGTAAAAGAGTCAGCAGAAAATTTTGGATCACAATGTACCGTTATTGCAATTGATGCAAAGAAAATTGGGGATAACAAATGGGAAGTATTTACGCATGGAGGAAGAAATTCTACTGGCAAGGATGTTCTAAATTATGCCAAAGAGGTTGAAGAACTTGGTGCAGGAGAAATACTTTTAACTTCCATGGATAGAGATGGAACTAAAAAAGGTTATGATTTAGAGCTTACCAAACGAGTTTCTAATTCAGTAAATATTCCAGTTATTGCTTCAGGAGGTGTAGGGAGTCTTGAGCATTTGTATGATGGCCTCAAAGAAGGTAAAGCTAGTGCTGTATTAGCAGCTTCAATATTTCATTTTGGTGAATTTTCAATACAAGACGCAAAAAAATATTTAGACTCAAAAGGAATTCCTGTAAGAATCTAGAAAATGTTTAAAACCTTAGAAGAATTAATTTCCGTTATTCGTCAGCGAAAAGAAGCTTCGCCTCAGAAATCTTATACCAACAAATTATTGAATGATAGAAAATTGAGTATAGAAAAAGTAAAAGAAGAAATAACAGAACTTATTGATGCAATTGAAAAAGATTCGAATAAAGTTCACGAAGCAGCAGATGTCTTGTATCATTTAATGGTACTTTTAGAAGCTAATAGTATTAAAATTGAAGATGTAATGAATGAGTTAAAAAAAAGACAAAAAAAATAAAATGACTAATTGGCATAACAGATACTTAGAATGGTGGATGAAAAAATTAAATATTTCTCCTTACGGAGTATATTGGATATCTTTTGCTAAAGGATTACTTATAGGATTATTAATTTATCATTTTTTTATAAAATAACAAAATGTCATACGATAAAAATAATATTTTTGCTAAAATTTTAAGAGGCGAGGTACCTTGTAAAAAAATTTATGAAAATGATTTTGTTCTTTCATTTTATGACGTAAATCCCCAAAAAAAAATACATGCCTTAGTTATTCCAAAGGGATCATATGTAGATTTGGATGATTTTATTCAAAATGCTAAAGAGAAAGAAATTACTGAATTTTTCAAAGCAATATCTCACGTTGCTAAATTGCTTAAAGTGTCAAATGCAGATGGCGGATATAGAGCTTTAGCTAATATAGGCAAAAATGGTGGACAAGAAGTTCCTCATCTACATTTCCATATCTTTGGAGGAGAAAAAGTTGGCAAAATGGTTTCTAATTGATTGTTGGTATATCAAATAATTTTTTATCCAAGATTTCATTTTTGTTGAGATTGTTAATTTTAAAAGCAGTATAGTTACCATTCAAATCAACAATTTCCCATCCAGACAAATCAAAGCTCCCTTTGTCAAAGAAAAATATTATTTCACCTTTGTCTTCTTCGGAATATTCAATTTGATAAGAATCTTGATTGGAGCTTAACCTTCCTTTTAAAATCAAAGTCTCAAATTTTTTCTTATCTAAAATATTTGAGAAATATGATTTTGAAACAGGATAAAAGTATGTCTTGTTGTATCTTTTATGATAAATTACTAGATTATTTTTATTAACTATAATTTCCTTTTGTTTTTTATCCTCGTACATGCACTTTAAAAAATGAGGTCTTTTTAAAAAACAAATCCCAATCTCCTCTTTGTCAAATGATGCTTGAACAAAATTAAACTTAAGTGTTTCTGCACCATTTAGATTTTCAATAATTTTTAATTTATCGTTTGCTTTTAGACTAGTAAAACTTATGGAAAGTATCAAAGTTAGTAAAATTAATATAAATTTTTTTTTTAACAAAAATTATAAAACCTCTCTTTTGCCTGTATGATTTGCTTTACTAACAATTCCATTGGTTTCCATTTGATCTATTATTCTTGCAGCTCTATTATAACCAATTTGCAATTTTCTCTGCAAAAAGCTAGTTGATGCCTTTTTTTCTGTCTGAATTATTTTAATAGCAGCTTCATACAATTCATCATTCCCTTCATTGGTCTCACTGTCATTAATATTTTTATCGCGTACAGTTGTAATCTCTTCCATGTAATCTGGGTTTCCTTGGGACCTTAAAAAGCTTGTAATTCTCTCAATTTCTCCCTCAGAAATATATGGACCGTGTATTCTAAATATTTTATTTGCTGATGACATGAATAGCATATCGCCCTTACCTAAAAGTTGCTCAGCTCCCTGTTCACCCAAAACAGTTTTGCTGTCAATTTTTGAGCTTACCTGAAAAGATATTCTTGTTGGAAAATTTGCTTTTATTGTACCTGTAATTACATCAACACTTGGTCTCTGAGTAGCCATTATTATATGAATTCCAGCTGCCCTTGCCATAGCAGAAAGTTTTTGAACATAGCTTTCAATCTCTCTACTCGATATTAACATTAGATCAGACATTTCGTCTACAACGACAATTATGTAAGGCATTTTTAATTTATGTTTTTGGTTGTAACCATCTATGTTTCTCACTCCTTCCGAGCTCATTAGTTTGTATCTATTTTCCATTTCCCTAACTGTCCAACTTAAAGCAGCTGTTGCTTTCTTTGCGTCAGTAATTACCGGAGATAAAAGATGCGGAATCCCCTCATAAGATGACAACTCTAACATTTTTGGATCAATTAATATAAATTTGCAGCTCTCAGGACTATGTTTGTAAAGTAGCGAAGTTATTATTGTATTTATACAAACTGATTTTCCTGATCCAGTAGTACCAGCAATTAGTAAATGAGGCATAGATGTTAAGTCAGCAATAATTGGAGATCCAGAAATACTTTTACCTAGTGCTATGGGAAGTTTTATTTCCTTTTTAGAAAAAGAATTTGAAGAAATAATTTCAGATAATATCACCCCATCCCTTTTAGTATTTGGTATTTCTATTCCAACTGTATTTCTTCCGGGTATCGTAGAAACTCTGGCAGAAACAGAACTTGTATTTCTTGCAATATCATCAGATAAACTTATTATCTTAGAAACTTTTATGCCCGGAGCAGGCTCAAACTCATACAAACTTACTACTGGACCATTACTAACTTTTTCAATTTTTCCTTTTACCCCAAAATCTAACAAAATCTTTTCAATAAATTCTATTTTAGGATTATTTGCTGTAGATCCTTTTATGCTTTGTTTTTTTTCTAAGAAATTTATAGTAGGTAATTTGAATTCTTTGTTTTTAATATCTGATAAGTTTTTAAAAGAGAAAGATTGCTGTTTTGCTTCCAAAGATTTTTGTTCACTATCGATTGCATCAGTATAGTCATTTTCACTAGAAACTTTTTTTAGACTTTTTTTAACATAAAATTTATCTATAATTTTCTTAATATTTATTCCAGATCCTAAAATAAAAAATATTAAAGTTAAAAGTAAAATTATAATTTTGTTGAGATCATTTTCTATAATAGGGTAAAATTTGTTAATAAAATAAAAACTTTTTTCACCTAAAAAACCAGAATTCCCATTATCGATTAACCAAAAGGAATTGTTATTAGTTAAATATATGAATAAGCATCCTAAATTAATATACAATATAGTATAAAATATTTTGCTTAATAAATTTGTGATTTTTTTATTTATTATTAGATTTATACCCCAAGACAATATGCTTACGGAAAACAAAAAAGACATGAGCCCAAAAGATTGAAGAAAAAAGTCAGCAACAAAGTTTAAATATTTCTGAAAAAGGAGATCTGTATTTGGGCCATTAATCTTATAAATTAATGTTGAATTTTCTGGGGAATAGCTGAATAAAGAATATGAGAAAATGAAAAAAAAGGTTACTAATAATAGGCCAAAGAGCTCAATAAATCTCTTTTTGAAAAAATTCAAAGTATTATTATAAATATCCTTGTTTAATTTCATTTAACGAATCACCTGCTTTACTTTGTATCATTTATTAAAAATTGATAAAGTTTTAATAAAAAAATATAAAAAAACATGGAAAAAAACCACCCAAAAGTAAAATTTGGAAAAACTGGAGTTCTCATCATAAATTTAGGTACTCCAGATTCTACAAAATGGTTAGACATTAGAAAATATCTTAAGGAATTTTTATCTGATAAAAGAGTGATAGAGGTTAACCCAATTATTTGGCAATTAATCTTAAATATATTTATTTTAAATTTGCGACCATCTAAAACTGCTGAAGCTTACAAAAAAATATGGATGAAAAAAGAAAATATGTCTCCTCTTCGATATTACACAATAATGCAGACGAAAAATTTATCTAAAAAAATAAATACAGAATCTATAATTATCGAGTATGCGATGAGATATGGACAACCAAGCATAAATAATAAAATGCATTATCTTCAAAAATCTGGTTGTGAAAATATTATAATTTTGCCTCTCTACCCTCAGTATGCAGCAGCTACAACTGCAACTGTGTGCGACGAGGTCTATAGATCTTTAATGAGCATGAGATGGCAACCAAGTTTGCAAATCATACCTCACTATGAGTCTGAACCTTTATATATAGATGCTTTGAAAAAAAGTTTAGAAAAAAAAATATCAGAATTAAAATGGCAACCTGATTTGATCATTGCATCTTATCACGGTATACCAAAAAAATATTTTGACAAAGGTGATCCCTATCATTGTTACTGTCAGAAGACTACCCGGCTATTAACTGAAAGTTTCAAAAAAGATATACCAATTATGACTACTTTTCAGTCAAGGTTTGGTCCGCAACAGTGGCTCCAACCATATACAGATAAAACTTTTGAAAAATTACCTAGTGAAGGAAAGAAAAAAATTTTAGTAATATGTCCAGGTTTTTCATCTGACTGTGTAGAAACTCTGGAAGAAATAGCAATTCAAGGAAAAGAAAGCTTTTTAAAAAATGGTGGAATTAATTTTGACATCGTTCCTTGTTTAAATGATAGTGCTGAACATATCGAGTTACTACACCATCTAATAAATAAATACTTAATTAAATAAAAATGAATACTTATTTACTTTTTAAAGCATTACATTTAATAGCTGTTATATCTTGGATGGCTGGACTGTTGTATTTGCCTAGAATTTTCGTTTACCATTCAGAGACTTTAAATAATGAAGACAAAAACAATACATTTAAGATCATGGAAAAAAAATTGTTTATTTATATCATGAACCCTGCCATGATACTTTCTTGGATATTCGGTTTATTATTGTTACATTCAGTTGGAATGGCTTCCTTAAAAGAGTTTTGGCTAATTGTTAAATTAATTCTTGTTATTTCTTTGACTTTCTATCATTTTTTTTTATTTACTTGTTTAAAACGATTTAGCGAAAACAATAATACCCATTCTCCTAAATTTTTTAGATTTATCAATGAGGTTCCCACAATTTTGTTAATAGCAATAATATTTATCGTTGTTTTTAAGCCTATTTAGACTTGAAAATTAATTTTAAATCACTATATTAATGTCTACTTACCTTAATAAACTTAATTCACTATGAACTTACAAGAATTGAAGCAAAAATCGCCATCAGAGCTAATATCAAAAGCTGAGAAGCTTGGTATTGAAAATCCAAGTACTTTAAGAAAACAGGAAATTCTTTTTTCTATTTTAAAAAAGTTGGCAGAAAAAAATGAACAAATTACTGGCGGGGGTGTTTTAGAAGTTTTGCAGGATGGTTTTGGTTTTCTTAGAGCAATAGAGTCAAATTATCTTCCAGGACCGGATGATATTTATGTAAGTCCAAGTCAAATAAGGAAGTTTGGTTTAAGAACAGGAGACTCTGTTGAAGGAGAGATTAGAGCGCCAAAAGATGCTGAAAGGTATTTTGCGTTACTTAAAGTAAGTCAGATCAATTTCGAAACGCCAGAAAAAGCAAGAAATAAAATAGCATTTGATAACCTAACACCTCTATATCCAGATAAGCTATTAAAAATGGAGGTAGAAAAAAATACTACAGAAAAAAAACCTGATCAAACTGCAAGATTAATTGATCTTGTAAGCCCAATTGGTAAAGGACAAAGATCCCTTATAATTTCACCACCAAAAGCAGGTAAAACAATTATTTTGCAAAATATTGCTAATTCTTTAGAGGTTAATCATCCGGAATGTTACTTAATGGTTTTATTGATAGACGAGCGGCCAGAGGAAGTTACAGACATGCAAAGAACTGTTAAGGGAGAAGTAATAAGTTCTACATTTGATGAACCGGCCTCTAGGCACGTTGCTGTTGCCGAAATGGTTATAGAAAAAGCAAAAAGATTAGTTGAACATAAAAAAGATGTTGTAATTTTATTGGATTCGATAACTAGATTAGGGAGAGCATATAATGCTGTAGTACCAAGTTCTGGAAAGGTTTTAACTGGTGGTGTTGATGCAAATGCACTTCAGCGTCCAAAAAGATTCTTTGGAGCCGCAAGAAATGTTGAACAAGGAGGATCTTTAACTATTATTTCCACAGCTTTAATTGACACTGGGAGTAGAATGGATGAAGTTATCTTTGAAGAATTTAAAGGCACAGGAAACTCAGAATTAATTCTAGACAGGAAAATAGCTGATAAAAGAATTTATCCCGCAATTGATATAACTCGCTCAGGCACTAGACGGGAAGAACTTCTATTCAAGAAAGAGGATTTATCGAAAGTTAATGTTCTCAGAAGAATTATAAGCCCAATGGGAACTATGGATGGAATAGAATTTCTTATGTCAAAACTAAAAAATACAAAAAATAATGCAGACTTTTTTATTTCAATGAATAAGCCTGGATAGATCTTTTTAGTTAATTAAAATTATGATCCTAAGCATTGTAGTTCCGATTTATAATGAAGAAAAAACTTTACTAAAATCATTACAATCTCTTAAAAATTTAAATTCAAACCTAGGTAAGCATGAAATTATTGTTATAAATGATGGATCAACTGATAATACAGCTAAAATTTTAAGCGAAAATAAAAATTTATACGATAAACTTATCACAAATGACTCGAATAGAGGAAAAGGATATTCTGTAAAGCGTGGAATATTAGAGTCTGGAGGGACCCATATCATTTTTCATGACTCCGATCTAGAGTATGACTCTAAAGATATACTAAAATTTCAAAAAATATTTTCTGATTTTGATGCCGATGGTATTATTGGCTCACGCTTTAATTATGCAGATTATACTAGATCACACAATATACTAAATAAACTTGCTAATCATATACTAACTCTTACTTTTAATTTGTTATACAACACAACTTTCACAGATATATACTCGTGCTACTTTGCCTTTAAAAAGGAACTTTTAGATCCAAATCAGCTTCAAACAACAGGTTTTGAACAGCACGCTGAAATACTTTGTAAAGTAATAAAAAAAGGGGAAAAGTTTTACGAAGTACCAATTAATTATAGTGGTCGATCTTATAAAGAAGGAAAAAAAATAAAACCACAAGATTTCTTTTTTGTTTTATTCCAAATTTTTTTAAGACGTTTCTTTTAAAGATTTTAAATTAAGATTATACAAAGAAAAAAAAGCAAGTAAAAAAGTAAAAGATTTTAAAACTCTATTAGCACTTGTTTCCAAATGGTATTCTAACTCGTAGGGTGTTGAAAAATATACAATTAACAACAGAATTAAGTAAGAGAAAAATAATAACATAACAAAATAAAATAATTTTTTATTAAAATTTAAATAAAAAGAAGTAATAAAAAACAATAATGCAATTACAGATTTTTCATTTGATAAAATCAAATACTTAAAAAATAATGAATAACTTTCAAATATCAGAAATCTATTTATAAAGTTTTCTTTTACTAAATCAAATGTAAAGTCCGTATTTGTTAATCCATTCTTATAACAAAAAACTTTCCACAATATAATTGGAATAAAAGATAAAGATAAAAAAATAAATTTAAGTGAAAACCTAGGTATTTCTTTGTCAAACAATTTTAAAAATATCGTTACTAAAAAAATTAATATAAGAAGTGCAAAGCCCTCGTTTTTTATTAAAGACAAGGTCACAGACAATAAAAATGCTGTGAAAATAAATAAATCACTATTTTTTTTATCTATTTTAGTAAAAAAAATTTTAAAAAAACAATATCCCGTAGTTACGAAGTACAAAGCTACTGCTCCATCCATTCCCCCAAGAAACAAGTGTGTTCCTATAAAAAATATAAGTAAAGACAATAAAATTATAAATTTTTTATCTAAAATGTAAGAAGATAAAAATATTAACGGAGGCAGATAAATAAATGTGTAGGCACTCTTAGGAAATACCTCATGCCAATAACCAATTAAAAATGCAAAAGATGCTGAAAAACTGTGAAATAATAGTGGATAATCATTGTGACTAAAAACTGCATAATTATCCGCAACAGAATAAAGTGATTGATCAAAAAAAATTCTTTTAGAGTGAAATAAATACAAACTTCTTAAATCCCATCCTTTTGCAGTAGAACCTAAGCAAATTAACAATATAAGAATGAAATATATCTTTAGTGATAAATTATTTTTAAAATTTTTCAAATAAAAATATATAATAGTTAAAAAAAATATAATTATATTTGTTTTTAAAACAATATTAAAAAAACCTATACTTGTAAGAAAATAATTATTAAGAATGAGAAGTAAAAGAATTATTGATATTTTATAATTAAATTGTTTAAGTTCTACTGGCATTTTTTTAATTCTATAAATTTTCCTTTGAATATACTTTTGCAATCATTATTCTCATTTATTAAGAAAATTGTATATTTTGATTTTTGGTCAAATCTTATTGGGTAATTAAATTCTACTATTCTCTGATAGCTATACATATCATTTCTTAAATTACTGCTTAAATTAAATTTTTTGATTTTATTTGAAATTAATATTTCATTTGTTTCTATAATTGTTTCAGGTAAAACATATTTAATATGAGAATTTTCTTTAAACGGATTTTTCAAAACTTCAAATTTAAAATTACTTCTTTTATTCCAATAGTAAAAAATTTGAATAATTCCCACAATGAAAAAAAAAACTAATAACTTATTTTTTTTTATATTAATCATTTTAAATTAATTCCTTCAAATTTTAGCAATTTCTTTTTTAAATTTACCCCACCTGGAGCAGAGAAACCTCCTAAAGATCCATTCGATCTTAAAACTCTGTGACACGGAATAACTAATAAATGTTGATTTTGACCACAAACTTTTCCTACAAATCTAGGCGAAACTCCTACCTTTTTTGCTATTTCACCGTAACTTTTTACTTCTCCTTTTTTGATTTTCTTTAATTCCCCCCAAACCTTTCTCTGTAGTTTATTTCCATCAATTTTAATTTTTACTTCAATTTTTTGTGTTTTATTTTGAAAATATAATGAAATCCTTTTTTTTAGATTATTTAGGGGTCTACTTATTTTTCCCCCTAATCTTCTTTTTGAAAAGTAAATTCTTGTTATTTTATTGTTCATTTCTGTTGCTGAAATTAGGCCAAACTTACTATTAAAAGAAATGGTATTTTTCATATATTCTATGCTATGAAAAACCAGGAAAAAGACAAATGAATATATTTGCACTATCAACAGGAAAGGGGCCGTCAGGAATAGCTATTCTCAGATTATCTGGAAAAGATAGTCTTCAAATTTCAAAATTAATAACTAATAAAAATGAAATCAAATCTAAGGAAGTTAACCTTTGTAAATTTTATGACCCCTCAAACGGCAAAATAATTGATGAGGGACTACTTTTGTGGTCACCTGGACCAAACAGTTATACAGGAGAGGATTTAGCAGAATTTCACACCCACGGTAGTAATGCTGTTGTAAGTAATTTTTTGAGAGTGCTTGGAAATCAAGAAAATTGTAGATTAGCAGAACCTGGAGAGTTTACAAAACTCGCATTTCAAAATAATAAAATAGATCTGATAAAGGCTGAAAGCATAGGTGATTTGATTAATGCTGAAACGGAGCTTCAAAGGCAGCAAGCCATAAAATTGATTCAAGGAAATGCATCAAATCACTATAATTCTTTAAGGGAAAAATTGGTTAAATCTTTATCTTACATTGAGGCAAAAATAGACTTTGCTGAAGAGGATCTTCCAGAGAATGTCCTAAAAGAAGTTCAGATTTCAATTAAGCAGGTTTATAAAGATATTAAACAAATATTAGAGGACCAGAAAATAGGAGAGAAAATTAGGAATGGATTTAGAATCTCTATCATAGGAGATGTAAATGCAGGGAAATCTTCTCTATTAAATCTTCTTTCAAAAAGAGAAGCCGCAATTGTTTCTGAACAAGAAGGTACCACTCGGGATGTAATAGAAACCTACCTTAATATTGATGGGTACCCTGTAATTTTAGCAGATACCGCAGGTATCAGAAAGGTTAAAAATAAGGTCGAAAAAGAGGGAATAAAAAGAGCTATTAAGAAAGCCAAGAACGCAGATTTAACTTTGGTTATGATAGATGCATCAAAAAAAACAATCAATAAAGATTTAAAAAAATTAATCAATGAAGATTGCATACTAGTTTTTAATAAGTCAGATTTGAGTAAAAAAACTCCAAAAAATGAATTTAAGAAAAATGATCAAATTTTAATATCGGTAAAAAAAAACAAGAATATCGGTAGTCTTATAAAGTCAATAAAGGTGAAACTGAGTAAAAAATTTATGAAATCAAACAATATTTTGATTACTAGAGAAAGACATCGTGCCAAACTTAACGCTGCATTAAAAGAAATAGAAAAATTTCTAAAAAAAGATCAAAAAAAAGAGATCGAAACAGCTGCAGAAGACCTACGGCTAGCCACAAGACATCTCGGGGGTATAGTAGGCAAGGTTGATATAGAAGAAATACTTGGTTCTATATTTCAGGACTTTTGTATAGGTAAATAACCCATCTTTGAGCTTGTAAAATCATATTTCATCGATACATTTACTATATGAGTAAGAAAACGCGCTTTGATGTAGTCGTAATAGGTGGCGGACATGCCGGATGTGAGGCTGCGGCAGCATCGGCCAGAATGGGCGTAAATACTGGTCTTTTTACACACAAAATAGAGACCATTGGCGAAATGTCATGTAATCCTGCAATAGGAGGATTAGGAAAAGGTCACTTGGTAAGGGAAATTGATGCCATGGATGGAGTTATGGGTGATGTAGCTGACAAATCAGGAATTCAGTTTAGATTATTGAACAGAAGTAGAGGTCCTGCGGTTAGAGGACCGCGAACTCAGTCGGACAGAAAGCTTTACAAGAAATATATGCAGAAACTATTACTAAATTATCCGAATTTAGAGGTTATAGCTGATCCTGTAGTAAAGTTTCTCTTTGAGAAAGATAAAATTAAAGGTTTCATTTGCCAAAGCGGAAAGGAAGTAGTGTGTGGCCAGCTGATTCTAACTACAGGAACTTTTTTAAATGGCTTAATACACATAGGCGATAAACAGATACCAGCCGGAAGGTATGATGAAAAACCCTCTACAGGACTAAGTGAACAATTAGAAAAATTTAGTATCAAAATTGGAAGGCTCAAAACTGGAACTCCACCACGGTTGGATGGAAGAACCATCAATTATGATAATTTGGAAATGCAGCCAGCTGATGATGAACCGCACTTTTTTTCATTCCTAACAACAAAGGCTATCAATAAGCAGATTAGTTGTGGAATGACTTATACCAATGACTCTGTACATAAAATTATAAGTGATAATATTTCAAAGAGTGCAATCTATTCTGGCAACATAAAAGGAGTTGGACCAAGATACTGCCCATCCATCGAAGATAAAATTGTCAAGTTTAAGGAAAAGCAAAAGCATCAGATTTTTTTGGAGCCCGAAGGATTGGACGACTACACAGTTTATCCTAATGGCATTTCGACCTCTCTACCAGAGGATGTTCAGTTAAAAATATTAGGAAAAATAAAGGGTCTAGAAGAGGTCAAAATGTTAAGAGCAGGGTATGCTATAGAGTACGATTATGTGGATCCAAGGGAGCTAAAAGCGAGTCTAGAAGCCAAAAAAATAGGGTCTCTTTTCTTGGCGGGTCAAATCAATGGCACAACAGGTTATGAGGAAGCGGCAGCCCAAGGATTGATAGCTGGAATTAATGCTGCACAAAAAGTTAAAAAAGGAGATGAGTTTGTTTTGGATAGATCAAATTCATACATCGGTGTAATGATTGATGATCTGATTACGAAGGGCGTTTCTGAACCATACAGGATGTTCACCTCTCGTGCTGAATACAGGTTGTCACTAAGAGCAGATAATGCAGATCAAAGGCTAACACCAATGGGTATAAAAATGAATTTAGTGAAAGTTAATAGAAAAAAACTATTTAACGAAAAACAAAAAAAAATAAATAGTCTAGAAAACACTTTATCGAAAAAATTTATTACCCCAAATGCTGCTGCAAAACACTCAATCAAGATCGCAATGGATGGAGTCAAAAGATCTGGGCTAGATATTTTGGGAGTAAAAAACGTTAAATTAAGTCATGTTAGAAATATTTGGGCCAATATACCCTATTATGGACAATTAATTGATGAACAGGTTGAAATAAATGCTCATTATTCAGGTTATTTACCAAAACAGGAAAGTGATATTAAAACCTTTAAAAAGGATGAGGGCTTAATCATACCTAATGATATTGATTACGACTCATTTAGTGGTTTATCTAATGAGGTTAAGTCTAAACTTAAGATAGTTAGACCCAAAACTTTGGGGCAAGCCCTTAGAATTGATGGAGTAACACCAGCGGCAGCCATAATCCTTCTAGGTGCAATTAAAAAGATTAAGCAGAGGATCTCGGCCTAGAATCCGCATGAATCAAAGCAAGCCGACGGAGAAAATCGAGCTAATTTTAGCTAAAGATTTGGGATTTAGTTCTGAAAAGTTAAAAAAACTAAAATTTTTTGTAAGCGAAGTACTTAGTTACAATAAAAAGTATAATTTGATATCTAGGAGTTCAGAAGCTGATATTTGGACCAGGCACGTTCTTGATTCTGCCCAATTAGTTAATCTAATCGATACTAAGAGACATAATTCTTTGTCTGATTTAGGTTCTGGTGCAGGGTTTCCTGGAATAGTATTGTCGATTTTTTTAAATGATCATACAAAGTTTCACGTGAAACTTTACGAAAAATCTAGGGTTAAAAATTTGTTTTTAACGAGTTTAATTAAAGAAATAGGCTTAAATAATACATTTTTATATGATAATGATTATCAATCTCATGTCATAAACTCTGATTATATAATTTGTAGGGCTTTTAAAAAATTGCCAGAAATATTGAGAATTTCACGTGAAACTGCGAAAAAACCACATAAATTAATCGTTATGTTAGGAAAGAGTGCACAGGAGGAACTAAATAAAGCTTCAAAGGGCATGATTTATAAGTATAAGCTAGTAAGTAGCATCACTGAGAGTGATTCAAAAATTCTCTTATTAGATGTTACAAATTAAATTGTGGCTGGATCTATAATATCAGTAATAAATCAAAAAGGTGGAGTAGGTAAAACTACGACCGTTATAAATCTAGCTACAGCTTTAGCAAAAAAAGGAAAAAAAATCCTAGTTATAGATTTAGATCCACAAGGTAATGCCACGACCGGCTTGGGGAAGTCTAATAATGATGAAGGCAAAAGTATCTACAATGTTCTTATTGGAAAGATAACAGCAAAAAACGCAATTCAGGAAAGTAGTGTTTCCGGGTTAGATCTAATTGGGTCAAATGTAAATTTATCTGGACTAGAGGTCGAAACAGCAAATGATGCTAATAGGGCCTTCTTGTTAAAAGAAATTTTAAATAAGGAAAATGACTCACATTTCAACAAGTATGAAAATATCTTTATTGACTGCCCACCATCATTAAGCTTGCTGACTGTGATGTCTCTAGTTTCGGCCAATGAACTTTTAATACCCCTACAAACAGAGTTTTTTGCGCTAGAGGGAATCACTCAACTCGTTAAAACTATTGATAGGATTAAGGTAAATTTGAACCCAAGGTTGGGTATCAGAGGTGTATTGCTTACAATGTTTGATAAAAGAAACAAGCTATCTTCACAAGTAGATATAGAAGCAAGAAAGCATTTTAAAGATAAAGTTTATAAAACTGTAGTTCCAAGAAATGTTCGGCTTTCAGAAGCACCCTCACATGGAATGCCTTGCTTAATCTATGACAAAAATTGTTCTGGAAGCAAATCATACATAAGTTTGGCAGAGGAGTTTATCAATCAAACTAAACAATCTATGGGTAGCGCCGCATGAATCCCGCTAAAAAGGGCTTAGGAAGAGGCTTATCAGCCTTATTTGGAGACATCGAAAAAAAATCAGAAATAGGTCAAAGTCAAATTAATAAAATTCCTATAGCCGACCTGATACGAAATAAATATCAACCAAGGATTATATTTGATGAAGAAAAGCTTAATGAATTATCTTCATCAATTAAGCAAAATGGAATTATTCAACCAATAGCAGTGCGTCCAAACAAATACGATGTTGGAAAATTTGAAATAGTAGCTGGAGAAAGAAGATGGCTTGCTGCCCAAAAAGCTGGATTAAACGAAGTTCCTGTTGTTGTACTCGATGTAGATGATCAAAAAAGTTTAGAAATTGCTATTGTAGAAAATGTTCAAAGACAAGATTTAAATATTGTTGAAGAAGCAAAAGGATACCAAAGATTAATAAAAGAATTCGGTTACGATCATGAAAAAATTTCAAAATTTATGTCAAAAAGCAGAAGTCATATAAGCAACACTTTGAGATTGCTCAATTTACCGGAAGATATTATTGGTTTGATCGAAGAGGGCAAACTTACCGCAGGTCAAGCCAGACCACTGATAGGTATGCCAAATGCCTCAGAAATAGCAGAAAATATAGTAAAAAAGAAGGTTGCCGCTAGAGAAGTAGAGTCACTTGTTAAGAGTAAAAAGCAGTCAAAAACAAAGGAAGCCGAAGATCCCAATATTGCATTTGTTAGAAATGAGATTGAAAGTAGACTTGGATTAAATGTTGAGATTATTAATAAAAAAAACAATTCAGGAAAAATTGTAATTAAATATAAATCATTGGATCAATTTGAACTTATTTCAAAAAAACTTAGAAAGTAGAATTGGCGATTTGATACAATTTAACAAGTAAATTTCTCATCACAATGTTGTTATAATTGTTAAGTTTAGTTTTCATTTTAACTTCAGTATCAATTATATTTTTTTTTGCAATTTCTAATTTTTTTAAATTCCATTTTTTTATTTGCTTTAAAATAATAGGCTTATCTTTCCAAAATATTTTTGGAGTTAAATTTTCAAGAGCTAATTCCATATTTTTGTCCTTAATATATTGATTGTATAGTTGATCCAACTTTTGAATTCTCAAATTAAGGTTATTAAGATAAAAATATATGTCTTCATTTTGAAGAGTAACATTACCTAAATTTTTGTTTAATTTTTCCTTATTGCCTTCTAAACAGGAGTCTCTCAGGTCGTTAAAATCAAGGTTATACGTGTTATTTAGAAGATTGTTTATTTTTTCTGGATCTATCACTTTGTTAATGAATAAAGATTTAATTTTTTCTATTTCATTAGACAAAACCTTTCTATCAAATCCTGAATTGTCTATTAGTAAATTTACTATTTCTTGATTGAGACCCTTGTAGCCTCTAAGCTTTTTTTGTAAATATTCAGCTAAAGTTCTGTGATTATCTTGATAACATGGAATGACAGCAATTTTTTCATTTTTTTCAAAAAGAGATCTTAATGGTGATTTTTTTTCAAGGTTATGCGCAAAAAGAAAAATTTTTACATTTTCAAAAAAATTCTCAGATATTGAAGATGCAATATTTTTAAATTTATCTGATACTTCATTCACAAATATAAGTTTTTTATCGTTGAATAAAGATCTATTATTAATTTGTTCATATAATAAATCATTGTTTTTTAATAGTTCCTCCTGATAAAAGCTGATTTGTTCAAAACTTTCATATTTCCTTTTTATTTCATATTTAATATCATCTTTTAAACCAATATTTTCGCCATAAAAAAGAGATAAAGGATACACATCAATTTGTGATAAATTTCTTTCAACCAAAAAACTTTTCAAAATCATATTTAATTATAAATTAGATTAAGATCGTTTGTTATTTCTTCCGCAATACTATTAATCATATTATCAACAATTTTTTTCTCACGATTTAAAGTATCAATATGTATAGTTGAAGCCTTAAAAGTACTTCTTTGGGAAAAGGTTTTGTTTAGTATTTTATCTCGATTGAGTTCAGAAATTACGGTTAAATTAAAAACTACATTTATACTATATTCAGAAGCAGAACCCGCACTATTTCTATTTGTTATGTCTCTTTTCTTAATAGCTTTTATATCAAATAATAGATTGTTTTGTGCGCCCTCTAATTTGTTGAATTTATTAACTAAGGCCTGACCTAATTTTTTATCCCCGCTAACGACTGAATTATTTAAGCTAAATTTTTGATTTTTTTCACTTAGTAAAGGTTGGTAACCACATCCTTGATTCAATGCAAAAACTGAAAATAAAAGTATAATTTTTAGGAATTTATTAATCATATCAAGTGATAATGAAGTTAATTATTTTATTTTTTACAAAAATATTTTTTAAGATTTTTCTATCTTTCAAATTTTTCTTAATGTTGTCAATTTTTTTGGCTTCTATCAAGGCCTCCTTTTCTGATAAGTCTTTTTTAGCAACTATCAACCCTCTTTTTTTTCCATTTACCTGAACTACAAGAGTAACTTCTTGATCTTTTAATAATGATTTATCTCCTTTTGGCCATTGAATTTCATCATAAAAATTTACCCCTTCTAACTTGGATAAGCACTCGCATGCTAAATGAGGCGCAAAAGGCATAATTACTTTAATAAATTTTACTTGTGATTCTAATAGGATTTTATTACTTAATTTTTTTGTTACATTATCCTCAAAAAGACTAGTTATTTCGTATATTTTTGCTATAGCAACGTTTAAATTAAAGTTTTCAATTAAGTCAGAAATTTTAAAAAGATACTCATTAAATTTTGTTAGGAATTTTTTTTCAATATCATTATCAGATTTTTCATTTTTTTTATCTAAGATCTTATTATTTAGACCCCATATTCTTTGTATAAATTTGTGTGCTGCAGAAACACCTTCGGTTGACCATTGCACATCCCGATCTGGCGGGCTATCAGAAAGTATAAACCATCTTACTGCATCAGCCCCATAAATTTTTATCATACTTTCCGGATCAACAATATTTTTTTTTGATTTTGACATAGCTTCAGAGGGACCTACTTTTACTTTTGAACCATCAACTTTGGATGTAAATCCCTCTTTTGTTTTTTTTATCTCATCTGGACTTAACCACTTACCCTCTTTACTTTTATATGTTTCATGGCAGACCATTCCTTGTGTGAAAAGCCCTTTGAATGGTTCTTTAACTTTAACTTTGTTATTACAAAGCTTAATTGCCCTCATAAAAAATCTTGAATATAACAAATGCAAAATTGCGTGTTCAACACCACCGATATATTGATCAACTGGCATCCAGTAACTAAAAGATTTTTCATCAAATGGCTTGCTATCAAGTTTTGGAGAACAGAATCTTATAAAATACCAGGAAGAGTCTACAAAGGTATCCAAAGTGTCCGTTTCCCTTATTGCTGGTTCACCCGTTTTTTTGTACTTAGTATTTTTCCAAGTAGGATGCTTATCAAGAGGATTTCCTTTGTAGTTTAAATCAATATCTTTAGGTAATTTTATTGGAAGTTCACTTTTATCAACCGGAACAACTTTGCCATTTTTAAGATGTAACATTGGTATCGGGCAGCCCCAATATCTCTGTCTAGAAACGCCCCAATCCTTTAGTCTATAGGTGATTTTCTTTTTCCCAATTTTTTTCTTTTCAATTTCAGTTACAATTTTTTCTTTTGCTTTTGAAATACTTAAGTTATTTAAAAATTCAGAATTTATAATCTTCCCATCACCTGTAAAAGCACCATTTATTTTTGTATCGGAAGAATTTTCTGGTTTCACAACTGGAATAATTTCTAGTTTATACTTTTTAGCAAAATCAAAATCACGTTGGTCGTGTGCAGGACATCCAAAAATTGCTCCAGTTCCATAATCCATTAAAATAAAGTTTGCTACAAATACTGGAATTTTTTTTTGCTTAATAAAAGGATGTTCGGCCATTAGGTTAGTTTTAAAACCAATTTTTTCTGCATTTGCGATCGCTTCTTCAGTTGTACCAACCTGAGAGCAATCTTTTTTAAATTTCATAAAATCTTTTGAATCTTTAAATTTTTCACATATGGGATGATCAACCGAAATAGCTAAAAAAGTAGCGCCAAATATGGTATCTGGACGGGTGGTGAAAATTTTTATATCTTTATTTTCGCCGCGTATCTTAAAGTTGATTTCACATCCCAAAGATTTCCCAATCCAGTTTTTTTGCATTAATTTAACTTTTTCTGGCCATTCATTTAAAGTTTCTAAGTCTTTAAGTAATTCTTCAGAAAATTTTGAGATATTAAAAAACCATTGATATAGTTTTTTTCTTTCTACTATCGCATTTGATCGCCAGCCTCTTCCATCAATCACTTGTTCATTTGCCAAGACTGTTTTTTCTATTGGATCCCAATTAACATAGGTTTCTTTTCTAACAACCAGACCTTTATTGAAAAAATCAATAAACAACTCTTGTTGATGTTTGTAGTATTCCTCATCACAAGTTGAAATTTCTAAATTCCAGTCAATAGATAAACCTAACAACTGTAGCTGATGTTTCATTGTTGAAATATTTTTTTTAGTCCAATCACTTGGGTTTAGATTATTTTCCCTTGCAGCATTTTCTGCAGGCAATCCAAAAGAATCCCACCCCATTGGATGTAGGACATTAAATCCATTCATCATTTTATATCTGGCAATTACGTCTCCGATTGCATAATTCCTGACGTGTCCCATGTGTATTTTACCAGATGGATAAGGAAACATCTCTAAGCAATAAAATTTTTTATTTTTATCTGTATTTTTAAAAGAATTCTTTTTCTTAATCCAAAAAGTTTGCCACTTTTTGTCAATTTCTTCTACATTGATTTTGTTCATTAAATTTTAAACTAATTCTTTTTTTTCTTTACTTTTGACTGAGAATCCAAAAGAGCGGCCTTTCTTATAATATCTGTTCTTATAGCGTTTTCTAATTTGTTTGAACTAATTTTTCTTACTATGCAGCTTGCTTTACCTTTGCATGTTTTTTTATGAATTATTATTCTCAAACTATCGCCTCTAATCTCATTTGATAAAAATCTTATAGTAAATTTCAGTGAGTCATCAATTGTATTTGAATCTGTGTACCAATCTGTAATTATCATTCCTCCAGAGTAATCTACAGTGACCAAAGGCATAAAATCTATTACATCAAAAGTTGCCCTCCAAAGCGGATTTGAAGTGCTAAATTCATAATTAGTAGCCCTTCTGCCTTTTCCTATATTGTTTACAGACCAACCTCGTCCCTGCTCAACATTTTGACGAGCCCTTTTTTCACCTTCCATTTCAATTTTTCTTGCATCACCACCTTTAGGCATTTTAAAACCACCACCACATGCACCCAAAAAAAGGCAAAGAAAAATGACACTAGAATTTTTTAAAAAGGTCTTAATTAAATTTTGCATTTTGATAATTTTTTATAATCCAAAGAACCCTAATAAACATTAAAAAAACCCTTATATTTGTGTGATATTTTTACAACATATTACAAAAAAAGAGGCTAAACATCAATAAATCAATGAAATAAATGCCTATTTTGTTTATTTTTTCACTGTTTATTTAAATAAACATAAAACATGGAGATAAACATGAAAAACATAACAAAAGTAGGCTTATCAGCATTAGCTGGATCTCTAGCTTTCGCATCTGTTAACGCAGGCGAAGTTAGTATTTCAGGTAGTATGATTGCCTCTTTCACAAAAAAAGGTGGTTACAATACAACTGGTAACCCTCTTGGTATGAACAAAGAACTTACTGTTACTGGTTCAGGTGAACTTGATAACGGAGTTGGTGTTGCATACAAACAAACAGTAACTAACGCTATGGGTTACAATGACAGTGAATTAGTTTTCACAGGTGTTCCAATGGTAGGTGGTGCTACTTTAGCATTAACTTCTACTGGTTCTCCAATGGATGCTATTGATGATAAAACACCAATTGCATTTGAAGAAGCTAACGCTGCTGTTGGATCTGTTGACGACGTAGCTGGAGCAAACGGTACTTACGGTATCAGATATACTTTATCTGATGTAGCTGGCTCAGGAATTAAACTTGACGCTTTCTACGTGCCAAAAGCAGGTACTGGAGATGCTCAAGCTGAAAAAGGCGTATCTGGTTCTGGAGCTGACAATAAAAACAAAGACGCATATGAAGTGACTCTTACTGGAGCAGTTCCTGGCGTTGATGGTTTAGACTTCGGACTTGGTGCAGCTGAGATTAACAAGAGTGAAGGTGAAACTGCTGGTTCTTCAAACGAAGACCAAACAGAAGGTACAGCTTACCTAAACTACGCATTTGGTAGTTTTAAAGTAGGTGCACAAAAATCTATTGTTAACCAAGCTGGTAAAACAGAGACAAACTACAATACTACATATGTAGGTATCTCTTACGCAGTATCAGACAACCTAAGCATATCTTATAACGAGATCAATGCTGACAAAGAAACACTTGGTTCTGGTACAGTTGAACAAGATTTCGACTCAGTTAGCTTGTCATACACTGCAGGTGGAATGACTATTGGTATACTTGACGCTGATGTAGATAATGCATCATACAACTCAGGTAGAACACAGTCTGCACGTGCAATACAAATGACAGTTGCGTTTTAAGTAATTAAAAATTATTTTTTAAAAAAGCCGGCATATATTTGCCGGCTTTTTTTTTGTCTTTTAACAACGCACATCCACGTATATTTAAGATATTTATTTTTCGAAAATTTTTTTCATTTATGCCGCCCAATGCAATAAATTTTTTTGAAAAATTTCTTGTTAACAGATTAAATTTAGTTGTTCCAAAATGCCCTTTCTTAAATTTATTTGATGTTTCAAATATTCTTGAAAGAACAATGAAGTCGCAACCTTGACGTATTTTTTCATTGATTTCGGCAACATTGTGGGCACTTCCAATTATTTCTATATTAGGTTTAATTTTTTTTAAATGCTTGAAATGTTTTTTATTATAAGCAGACACATAAAACTTATTAGATTTAAGAAAAAACAAGATTTTTATATCATTTGGTATAAATAAATTAATATTTCTTTTCTTGCATCTATTATTAAATTTTTTTAAATCATTCCTTTTAAAACGATTAGCATTTCTTAGAATTAAAATCGCACCTATTTTTTTAACATAATCGAGGTTGAGCTCATCCAGTTTTTCAGTTATGAAATATATATGAAATTTTTTTATCATGAGTGATGAAGTTATAAATAAGTTAAAATTGATACAACAAAATATAGATAATTTAAATCATAATACATCTAAACCAAATATCATCTGTGTTTCCAAAACATTTTCTATGGACAAATTGAAACCACTACTTGATTATGGCCATCGTCATTTTGGTGAGAATAAAGTTCAGGAAGCAGTTGAAAAGTGGAGCGAGATTAAGATAATCCATAAAGATTTAAAAGTTCATATGGTGGGAAAATTACAAACAAATAAAGTTAAAAAAGCTGTTCGTTTATTTGATTATATTCATTCACTAGATAGCATAAAACTTGCTGATGCCCTTAAAAAAAGTGAGTCAGAATTTAACAAAAAAATATCTTATTTTATTCAAATTAATATTGGAGATGAATCTCAGAAATCAGGAATTTATGCTAAGGATGCAAAAGATTTCTTAAAATATTGTGTTGAGGAGGCGAAACTTAATATCATTGGACTAATGGTTATTCCGCCAAATGATGATAATACATTTGAGTATTTTAATAAGGTTTCAAATTTAAACTCTGATCTTGGATTAAAAGAATTAAGCATGGGAATGTCTTCTGATTATCAATTAGCCTTAAAATCTAAAGCTACTTTTTTGAGAATTGGATCAGGAATTTTAGGTCCAAGAAATCTTAAGAAATAAAGATTTTTGTTTTTTTGTCTATAAGTCGTAAAATTTTAATTAAATTTTTTTTTTGTATAGCAATACATCCTTTGGTAGGAGAAAAATTTTTATTTGCAATATGAAGAAATATTGCACTTCCTCGATTTTTGATTACTGGTCTAATATTATAATTCAAAACCAATATTAGATCGTATATATTTTTTTTTAGAAACAACCTTTCAGCACTTTTTTTAAATGGAAAATAAATTAGTCTATTGTAAAATCTTGAGTTAGGATCATCACACCATCCCATTCTCGATTTTATAGTTTTTTTTGTGAGCTTACATTGAATTTTTCCAATTCTATCTTTTCTGTAAAGTAAAAACCGAAACGTAAATTTTCCTTTAGGAGTTTTAAGGTCACCTTCCCTTTTTTTCGATGTTAAACCTCTTTTTCCTATTGAGCATTTAATCTTATAGTTATAAAAGTAAATAAAGTTATTTTTTAATCGTATATGCATAATAATTCTTATTCAATTAATGTGGCATGTTTTTGTAGTGAAAACTTTACCAAGTCTTTAGAGGAAATAAAGTCATTTTTTAATTTTCAACTTATACCCTTAGAAAATAATAAAACTCATTTAATAAACAAAAACTTCAGTGCAGTAATTGTTGAGTCAAAAATGGATAAAAAGATCAACTTTAACGATATTAGTATTCCTAAAATTATTATTCAAAATAAAAAAGACAAAAAAACGTTAAAAAAACCGTTTGAAATAAATTTCAAATTACCAATCAATATTTTAGAGTTTAACAAAGCTGTTGTAGATATTTCAAAAAAATATGAATTTAGTAAAAATTCTTTAATAAAGATAAAGAATTATGTGCTAGATAAAAATCAAAGAGTTTTAAGATTAGAAAACAAAACTCTAAAGATTACAGAGAAAGAAATTTATTTTATCGAAAAACTTCACTCATCAAAGACACCTTTAACTAAAAAATATATTTTAGAGAAGATTTGGTCATATTCTTCAGACGCAGACACTCATACAGTCGAAACTCATATTTATAGACTTAGACAGAAAATCAAAGAAAATTTTGGCGATAGCAATTTTATTAAAAATACTTCAGAGGGATATTCGCTTTGAAAAAAAGAAATAAAATTGCAAAAGATCTATTTTCAAATAAGTACCGCAAAAGAATTATCAAACCAAAAAAAGGCAAAGGTAGTTATAGTAGAAAGAGACTCAAGAGAGTCTAGCACCGACTCTTTGTATAATTTTTGATGACATTTCCGTACCTTTTTTGAGACTCTCATGAAGTGTTAAATTATTTATATATCCATGCAGAAATCCTGCAGCAAAAAGGTCACCTGCACCAGTCAAATCAACAATTTTCAAATTTTTCTGAATATCACATTCGATCACTTCATCTTTATATATTGCAACACTACCTTTTTCTCCTCTTGTAATGACAATTAATTTTCTAAGATTTTTTCCAAAAGAAATTACTTCATTAAAGTCTTTAGTATCTATTAAAGATAGTATCTCTTGCTCGTTCGAAAAAGTTATATCTAATTTATTTTTAACCAAATCTAAAAAATGAGGTTTGTGCCTATCAACACAAAATTGATCAGACAATGACATTGCGACTTTATTTGAGTTTTTGATTGATTTTTCGAATGCTTTTTTTTGATAGCCTTCATCCCAAAGATATCCTTCCAAAAAAATTATTTCACTATTTTTGATAGCATTTACGTCAATATCGTTTTCATTAATCTTACCTGCTATTCCTAAAAAGGTACACATAGTTCTTTCAGAGTCAGGAGTAATTAGAATTAAACAAGTCCCAGTAGGAAGAGTCTCTTCTTTTTTTGAGTAAAGGTATTTTACTTTTTCTTTTCTAAGACCGTCTTCATATTTGTTACCAAGTTCATCTTTATTTATTTTGCCAATAAAACCAACTTTATTTCCTAGTTGAGCAAGTCCCACTATAGAATTTGCAACAGATCCACCTGAAACAGTTTCTTCAATTTTTAAATTCGACAATAGCTTTTGAAATTCTTCTTTATCAACTAATTTCATAGTACTTTTAGTAAGATTATTTTTAACTAAGAAATTATCATCTACTTTACAAATAACGTCTACAATTGCGTTTCCAATACCTAAAATTTTCATATCAAGCTTTCTTAGTTATGACAGGTTTTTTTCGATTAGGATAACAACTACTGCAGATTTTACAAGTTAGACCGTAACATTCTCTTGCTTTACAATATTGTCTTCCATAATAGATTATTTGAAGGTGAAGTTTATTCCATGATTTTTTGGGAAATAATCTCTTCAAATCTTTTTCGGTTTGAATAACATTCTTGCCATTAGTTAAACCCCATCTCTGCGCCAATCGATGAATATGTGTATCAACAGGGAATGCAGGTATACCAAATTTTTGTGACATTATAACACTAGCAGTTTTATGACCTACACCTTGTAAATTTTCAAGATCTTCAAAATTATTTGGCACTCTTCCTTTATGCTTTTTTATTAACTGTTTTGATAATAAGTATACACTTTTAGCTTTGTTTCTAAAAAGACCAATACTCTTAATTAATTTTTCTATTTTTTTTCTTCCCAACTTTACAAAATGTTTAGGTTTATAATATTTTTTATATATACTTTTTGTAACATTATTAACATTCAAGTCTGTAGTTTGTGCTGATAATGCAACAGATATTAAAAGAGTAAAAGTATTTCTATGTTTTAATGGAATAGGTGTTTTTGGATAAGTCTGATTAAGAATTTTTAATATTATTTTAGCTCTTTTTTTTGAACTCATTGCTTTAAATTTATTTAAAATTTAAAACATTTCTCATTGAGTATAAACCTGGTTTTTTATTTTTTAACCATTGTGCTGCAGTTAAAGCGCCCTCCGAATATAAGGCTCTATCAAATGATTCATGGTTTAAAGTAACTATTTCTTTTCCACTTGAAAATTTCACTTCATGTTCTCCAATAATTTTACCCTTTCTAAGTGAATTAAAATTAATTTTTTCCCCATATGGAAAGGTTTTTTTGTTAAAATATTTTTTACCCATGATTTTATTTAAGTCTCTTTTTTTCCCTAATGCTATTCCTTTTCCAAGCATTAAGGCAGTACCTGAAGGATGATCTTTTTTATGTTTGTGGTGTATTTCAAATACTTTGCTTAAAAAATCATTTCCAAGTGATTTTGATGCTATTTCTGTTAAATAAACTAACAAATTAACACCTAAGCTCATATTTCCTGCTTTAAGTATTGGTATTTTTCTAGAATATTTTCTTATTAATTTTTCTTCTTTTTTTGAAAAACCCGTTGTTCCAATAACAACTCTTTTTTTAATTTTTGAGGCAATTTTAAGTACTTCCAAAGTACATTTTGGAACACTAAAATCTATAATTACGTTTGCATTTTTAAATGCATTTTTTGAATTAATTTCAGGTTTTAAACCAGATATTTTTTTGTTGATCACTCTACTTTCAGTGATTGAAACAAGTTTAAAATTTTTCGAATTTTTCACAGATTTGATTAATTGTTGACCCATTTTTCCAAGACATCCAGTAATAGATAAATTTATTTTTTTCATTTAATTTTTCCAGAATTTTTTAGCTTTATCAAAAAAAGTTTTTATTAAAGGGTTTGATTTAGTATCTTCCAAATTTTTAAACTCTTCGAGAAGGTCTTTTTGTTTTTTAGTTAAAGATGTTGGAACTTCAGTTACAATTCTGATGTATAAATCTCCAGATACATTTCTTTTTAATAGCGGCATACCTTTTCCTCTAAGTCTTAACTGTTTTCCGCTTTGGGTTCCAGATGGAATTTTGATTTTTGTTTTTCCACCATCAATTGAAGGAACCTCAACTGTTGTCCCTAAAGCTGCATCAGCAATGGAAATTGGTAATTCGTAATAGAGGTTCTCCTCTGATCTTTTAAAAATACTATGAGGTTCCACTGATACAAACAAATATAAATCGCCACTAGCACCACCTTTGTTTCCAGCCTCTCCTTTTCCTGCAAGTCTTATTCTTGTTCCATCATCAACGCCTTTTGGAATTTTCACCGAAATACTTTCATTTGATTGTGTTTTGCCCATCCCTGTACATTTGTTGCATGGATTAGTAATTTTTTCTCCTTCTCCTGAGCATTGCGGACATGTTTGTTGTATAGTAAAAAATCCTTGGCTAGATCTTACACTGCCCTGTCCGTTACAATAATTGCACGTGGATGGTTTTGATCCAGGTTTAGCACCACTTCCAGAACATGTTTTACATTTTTTATAAGTTGTATAATTTATTTTTTTTTCAGTACCATTAAATGCATCATTTAGTTCTATCGAAACATCATATCTTAAATCATTACCTCTGTTATTTGATCTACTTCTCCTTGACCTACTAGTTCCAAAACCAAAGTCTCCAAAGACATCTTCAAAAATGTCAGAAAAGGATGAAGAAAAATCAAAATTCTGAAAACCTCCCTGCCCACCAGCGCCTTGAAAAGCTGCGTGACCAAACTGATCATAATTAGTTTTTCTTTTATCATCAGAAAGAACATGATAGGCCTCACTTGCTTCTTTAAATTTTTCTTCAGCAGCTTTATCACCTTTATTTTTATCT
>CETH01183670.1_pt1 | contig 28298 bp, 29 predicted proteins | sample 361461 | NCBI WGS metagenome assembly CETH01 (sample SAMEA2622695, study PRJEB7988) | marine metagenome | isolation source: saline water (ENVO:00002010), including
TTTTTATTAAATATTTTTTATTAAATATTTTTTATTAAATATTTTTTATAATAAATGAAAAATAATAAAACTTTTTATTGTATTATTTGTTTAATTAGTGTTATTATTTTGATTTGGAGTTTATCTGGTAATAATTTGGTTGAGAATTTTGAAAATAATAATATACCAAAAGTAATACATAAAGTATTAATACAAGATGATGGTAAAATACCTAAAAACTTAGATAAAAATATTAAAGATGCTCATAATTCTTGGAAAGAAATGAATCCAGAATATAAAATAAAATATTGGAGTTTAGATGATTGTAGAGAATATTTACAAAATAATTTTCCATCAAATTACTTAGAAACTTTTGATTGTATTAAAGCATATGCGGGTAAGTGTAATTTTTTTAGATTTACTATTATTTATAATGAAGGTGGATGGTATTCTGATTGGAAACAAATATGTTTAATTGAAAACTTATTAAACAAATTATCTAAAAATAATAATAATTTTATTTATTTCCAGGATAAAGGTAATAATAGAATTATAAAAAAAAAATGTATTCAAAATGCATTTTTTGGAAGTATTCCTAAACACCCTATATTAAAAAAAACATTAGAATTAGTAATAGAAAATGTTAAAAATAAATATTATGGTGATTTCTCATTAGATACAACTGGAGTATGTGTATTTGGTAAAGCAATTAGATATTACAATGATAATAATAAATCTATAAAAGAACAAGGATTTTATACTAAAAATTTTTTTAATCATAATGAATTTGGAAAAATAATTCAACATAAATGTGATAATTGTGGTAATGATCAAAATTGGAAAAATGGTAATAATTATAATGATTTATGGAAACAAAGGAAATATTATTGTGATGACTAAATTTCAATTATATTATTATTAACTTTATAATTATCTGGTTTTTTCCAAGGGAAATCTGTATATCTTGTTTTCATTATTCTTTCATTATCATCATAAATAGCCCAGAAACCATTCCATCTATCTTTATCTTCATTATTATTTTTAATATTTTTTTCAATAAATAAATAGATACTTTCATTATTATTTATTTTATTTTCTTTTATACTTGGTTTTCCTTTTATTTTTTTGTTTATGATATTATAAAAACTTTTTGTAAAGAAATGATAATTATCTCCATTTTTAAAATTATAAAAATCCTCTATTAATTCTAAAAATATTGGATTTTGTGGATAACTTGCTAAAACTCCTTGAAATATATATTCTCCCATATGACTAAACGATGTATATAATATACTCTCTCTATTATGATCAAAAATTTTATTTAACTTTTTTTCTGGTTTAATTTTAATATCTAAATATATTCCTCCTAATTTGTATAAACAACAATATCTAAATAAATCTGCTTTATGTGCTCCAATTTTTAAATTATTCCATATATCTAAAATTTTTTTATCATAATTATTTTTTAGAAAATTTATACATGCTTCATCAGAATAAAAAAGAATTTTATAATCTGGTGCAAACTTTTTTAAATTATCCCATACTTTTTGTGGCACATGTTCATATGAAATATATGTCATATGTATAACTTTTGGAATTTTCTTATTATCTGTTTCTTTGCTCTCAAATTTTTCACTTGTGTTAGCATAGCTTTCAATATTATTAGATGATAGAATTGATAATATAAATATAAAACTTATTAAAAATAATATAACATAAAACTTTTTCATATTTAATTTAATAAAATTTTTTTATTAATAAATTTTTAATTAAAATATTAAATTTTATTTATTTCATTTTTATAATGATTTGCAAAATGATTTATCATTCCTTTATCATTTTTTTTATAATATGGATTATTTAAATATTTCCAATTAACTTGTTTTATATTATTTTTATATTTATTAAAAATTTTTTCTTGAAAAACTCCTTGTTCATAACCTGGATATTTTGCCCATATACAATTTTTACAACTCCATTTACCATTAGTAATATTCCATATATCTTTTCTATAATATTTCAACCATTCATCCATTATATTTCTTCCTTTAGTTGTATTCTTTACAGCCCATACACCGGCATTAAAATTATCATTTGACCATGGTGGCATATCATTAGATATTAACATATCTTTATTTTCAATTAAATTTTCAATAAAATTTAATAATTCTTCTTTTAGATTAATAATTGTAGCATCTGTATCTAACCACATAACATACTTATAATTTTTAGTTTCTAATAAATCTTTTACAAGTTTTACTTTTTTCCAATATGGTGGTAAATCATTACTTGGTTCATTTATAAATAAATAATCAGCAGTTTTATCTTCTGATATTAATTTATTATTAATTTTTAATAATTTATCTAGATTTTGTGGTATATTTTTACGATCATCATATTGAATAACTAATACTTTATTCAATAAATTATCTTCAAAAGTTTCATTATTATTTGAAAAATATGATATAATTAAAATAAATGTTATTAAAATTATTAAACATAATATAATATATTTTTTCATATTATTTTTAATACTAAATAATATTTTATTTCCAATTTCCATTGTTTAAATGTTTTCCATATTGACCAAAATGACTAGGTTTAAAAGGTATTGGTTGAATTAATTCAATCTCTTCTTTATTTTCATAATCAATATAAGATTGTGTTACCATTACAGGTCCTGTAGTATAATAGACATATTTTTCTTTATTATTTAATTTCATATCAATTCTATTATTAACTATATTATCAATAATCTTTTTAAGAAATGGATGTTTTTTAGGAGCATAGAATGCATAATTTCCAATTAATTTTTTCATATTTTGTTTCAATAAAATATTATCAGAATTTAATAAAAATTCTATAGGAAAAATACATTTATTTTTATTAATTGTATCTAAATTTCTAAATAATAATATATCTAAATCAAAATAAAATCCACCATAATAATATACTGCTAAATATCTAAAAAAATCTATTTTTTGAATAGTATATTTAAAATTATTAAAAAAATCATAATAATTTGGATATTTTTCTCTAACAAATTTTTCTATATCATTATCATCAAAAAATATATAATTATATGTTGGATTTAATGTTTTTATTTTATTTACTAAAGATTTATATTTATCTGGTATATCTTTTGTTTTCCAAGTTTGAATTATATTTATCTTGTTATTATTAAAATGTTCATTTTTATATGATAAATTAAATAATTTTATTATATAACATACTAAAAATATTATACTAAATATTAATAGTAATATTTTAATTTTCATTTATTTAATAATATTTATTAATAATTAATTATAAAGATAAAACGAATTTAAAACTAATTTTTTTTTATTATTTAATAACGAAGTACCAAAATGGATATTACAAAATACTTAAATAATAATGATTTCCGTAAAAGAACTGGTCTCTTAAATATAGGGGCTACTTGTTATATTAATACGCTTATACAATGTCTTCTTACATGTCCTGCTTTTAGAGAATTTATTTTATCTAAGGACTATTTTAATAGAATTAATAATGAAAATGAATTATTTTTAATTAAAGAACTACAATCAATATTTGAAAGTATGTGGGTTCAAGGTAATTCTTTAAATCCAAGAAGATTTCTAAATACTCTTCGTGTTAAATTTGATTATATAGAAGTAAATCAACAAAATGATGTTCATGAAATATTTCTTTTAATTATTAATAAATTAAATGAAGAGATTAAGATTGATTTTAATAGTATTGATTTAGATATGAATTATCATAATAATCCAGAAAATGGAATTGAAAAATTAGATAATGTTTGTAAAAATAAATGGTTTGAATTATTAAAAAATGAATATTCAGAATTAAGTGAGATTATGTATAACCATAGTATATCTCAAATTATGTGTGGTTCTTGTAAACATATTCATCATAATCATGAAATTTCTTGCATTATGGATATAGAATTATCTAATTTTACAAATGGTACTCCTCTTAAAACATGTATCCAAAAACATATTGATAAAATTTATTTAAATTCAAATAGTGATGATAATTGGAAATGTGATAGATGTAATCAATCTGTAAAAAGTGAAAAGGTAATTAAATATTGGAATTTACCCCCTATACTTGCAATATGTTTAAAAAGATTTGGATATGATAAAGAAAAAGATATGCTTAGAAAAATTAATACTCTCATTGATATTCCTACTGAAATTGATTTATCTGATTTTGTAATATCTAAAAAAAATAATAATTATAAATTATATGCTGTTTCTTGCCATATTGGTAATATTCGTGGCGGTCATTACTATAGTTTAGTTAATAGTAAAAGTTGGGGATTAATTGATGATACTTCTATTCAATTTATAGATACTCCTACATTTCAAAAACATTTAAATAATGGATATTTATTATTTTATTCTAAAGTATAATACTATAAAATATTTAAAAATTTGATTTGTATAATATTAAATTATATATTAAAATATTATCATGGATAATAACAAACTTTTACAGATTAAGTTTAATGTTGAAGATGCGATGATGCCTAAAAAGGGTTCTAAAGATGCTGCTGGATATGATTTATATTCAAATGAAGGAGGAAGAATTGCACCTGGTCAAACACGTTTATTTGATACAGGTATTTCATTTAAAGTCCCTATTGGAACTTATGGAAGAATTGCTCCCAGAAGCGGATTATCTAAAAAGGGCATTATGGTAAATGCGGGTGTAATTGATAGAGATTATACTGGACCAGTAAAGATTATGCTACATAATTTATCAAACGATACTTATGAAGTAAAGAAAGATGATAGAATTGCTCAATTAATTTTAGAAAAAATTGAGACACCTGAAATGATTTTGGTTGATAATCTTGATAATACAGAAAGAGGTTCAAGTGGATTTGGTTCCACTGGGACCTGAACCTTCTGGAAGTTTCTTATAATATCTTAATACTTGTAATGAAAATGTAATAAAAATTGTTAATAATAATACTTGAACTATAGTATTTTTCCATTCTCTAATTCTAAAATCAAAAAAACCCGCTGATAAAATGAATATAATAAATGCTTGATATTCTACTTTTGTGAAATCATTAAGAAAATCAGGATGTAAATCAACAATTGTATAACCGGCAAAAATTGCTGCCAAACTATATGAAATAATCTTAATATAATAAAATAATTGTTCTAGTGGACTTCTTTTCATTTATATAAAATAATAATTTTTATTAATTTAAATTTTTTATTAATTTGATAATAAAAAATTATTATCAAACACCATAATCTACCTTTTGTTTTTCAATATCACTATAAGAAGGCATTTGTTTTCCAATTAATGGATTTGTTGAAATCCAATTATCCTTTTTTTGCAATATTTTCCAAGTTTGGTCTATAGCACAATGCTTAGGGTTCCAAATTCCAGGTTTTATTTTAGATTCCCATAATTCTAAAAGTTTTGGAATGTAATTTATATTAATAATATATGCAGAAGCAGTTTGACATTCAATTACTTTTGAATGATTTGTAAATTTTTTAACTTTACCATTACAAGCTAATAAACATACATCCCAATTATCTAATTTAAGAATATGACCTAATGTTTTATCAATAGTAGAATTACTAGATTTCCACATAAAATCATCTTCTAATATAAGTGTATATTTATTACCTAATTTTTGCGCTTTTTTTAATGCCTTTATATGAGATAATGCACAACCTAATGCTCCATCTTCTTTTTTAACAGCATTAATTCTAATTAATTTTTTCATAGGATACTCTACTTTTGTCATTTGTTTTACAATATTCTCTTTTCTATCAGTTCTATCTTTTAAATTAATATATAATATATTGGATATTTTTATTAATTCTTTACTCATTTATTAATTATTATTTTTTTTATATTTATAATATAAATTTTTATTTTTTATAATATTAATCTACTTCATCTACACTAGGACCATCTGGCGATGTTGGCATTTCTCCTGGCATTCCACCTGGCATTTCATTAGACATTCCTCCACCTTCGTACATCTTTGCCACAATTGGTTTCATCATTTCTTCATATTCACTCTTTTTACTCTTATATTCTTCCATTTCAGCTTCATCATTTTCTTCCAACCATTTTAATCCACCTTCTAATATTTCCAATCCTTCTTTTTTTGTATCTTCATCTAATTTTTCATTATCATTCAATGAATTTTTAAATGAATATAGATAATTTTCAAGCTCATTTCTAGCCTCTATCTTAAGTTTAATTTTCTCATCTTCATCCTTATACTTTTCACTATTTGAAATCATCTCATCAATTTGTTCTTGGGTTAATCTTCCTTTATCATTTGTAATAGTAATATCCTTTTTATTACCAGATGCTTTATCTAATGCACTTACATTAAGAATTCCATCAGCATTTACATCAAATGATACTTCAATCTGTGGTGTTCCACGAGGTGCTGGAGGAATTCCAGATAATTCAAATGTTCCAAGAAGATTATTATCTTTTGTAAGAGTTCTCTCACCTTCAAATACTTGAATTAATACACCTGGTTGATTATCGGCATAAGTAGAAAATATCTGTGATTTTTTTGAAGGAATAGTAGAATTACGAGGAATTAGCTTAGTCATTACTCCACCAGCTGTTTCAATTCCTAATGATAGTGGTGCAACATCAAGTAATAATATATCTTTAGTAGCTTCACTTTCAACACCTGATAAAATAGATGCTTGAACTGCTGCACCATAAGCAACTGCTTCATCTGGATTAATAGACTTACATAATTCTTTACCATTAAAAAAATCACTTAGTAATTGTTGAATTTTTGGAATACGAGTAGTACCACCTACTAATACTATATCATGAATTTCACTTTTAGCCTTTTTAGAATCTCGTAATACTTTTTCAACTGGATTTAAAGTATTTCTAAATAAATCACCATTTATTTCTTCAAATCGTGCTCTTGACATATTAGAATAAAAATCAATTCCTTCAAATAAACTTTCTAATTCCAATTGTCCCTGAGTAGCTGATGATAAAGTTCTTTTTAATCTCTCACATGCCACTTTAAGTCTCTTAACTGAACGTGCATTTCCAGATAAATCTTTTTTATGTTTTCTTTTAAACTCATTTATAAAATGTTTAACTAATCTATTATCAATATCTTCACCTCCTAAATGACAATCTCCAGATGTAGCTAATACTTCAAATACACCATCATCAATATTTAGTAAAGAAACATCAAATGTACCACCACCAAAATCATAAATAAGAACATTGCGTTCTTGTGTAGTATTTGTATTTAAACCATATGCCATAGCTGCTGCAGTTGGCTCATTAATAATACGAAGAATATTTAAACCTGCTATATTACCGGCATCCTTTGTTGCTTGTCTTTGACTATCATTGAAATATGCAGGAACTGTAACTACTGCATCTTTAACTTCTTTACCTAAATAACTTTCAGCAATTTCTTTCATTCTTATTAATATCATTGATGATATTTCTTCTGGATGAAATGTCTTTTCTTCATCCATATAAGATACTTCAAACAAGGGTTTTTCATCTCTCTCAACAACTTTAAAAGGCCAAGTTTTCATATCATTTTGAACAACTTCATCATTAAATTTACGTCCTATTAATCTTTTAGCATCATATAATGTATTTTTTGGATTCATACTTGCTTGATTTTTTGCACTATCTCCTATCAATCTTTCTTTGTCATTGAAAGATACATAAGAAGGCGTTGTTCTGTTTCCTTGATCGTTTGAAATTATTTCTACTCTGTCATTTTGCCAAATACCTACACAGGAATATGTTGTTCCAAGGTCAATCCCAATCGCAACCATAATTATATAATATTATTATCAATTAAAATTTTAAATAAATTTTAATTATTATATTTTATATAATAAAATTATGCCTATTGTTGATATAATAGATAATAATTATCTAATAAATAAATATTCAGTATCTTTAGTCCCTTCTGTTTCTTCCAATAAAATAACAGAGGGTAATTCTGATTCATCTTCTGATTCATCTTCTGATTCATCAACAGATTCTAATAAATCTAATTTTTTAGATAATAATTTTTATTTTATTAAATCTAAAAATAATAATTTAAAATCAAAAAAAAATATACGAAAATTATTTAAAATTTAAATTTAAATTTATTATTAAATGTCAAATCAAAATATTGATGATATTGATGAATCTTTGACTAATACCAATTTAGATACTTTTGATAAACCAGCACTACCGAATCAAACAACACAAACCGAAAAGCAAAAAGTAGTAATATTTTGTGTACCTGGTAAACAATTTAATAGTCGATTCTTATTAAATTGGAGTGAACTTCTTTTAAAATGTTTATTAAATAATTATAGACCTATATTATGTCAAGAGAATGATAGAAATATTTTTATTCAAAGAAATAAATGTTTAGGTGGTAATATCCTTGAAGATAATACTGACCAGGCACCATTTCAAGGACAAGTAGAATATGATTATTTGATATGGGTAGACCCAAATGTTTTATTTACTTATGATGATTTAACTAAGTTATTAAATTCAAAATATGATGTAACATCTGGTGTTTATATTTTTAATACTCAAAATAATGTCACAAATGTTGTTCAAAAATTTGATTATAAATTTTATAAAAAAAATGGAACCTTTAATTTCTTAGTTCATGATGAAGTCGTAAAACTTGATAAAACAGATAATAGATATTTTGAAGCTGAATTTGTTGATTTAGGTTGGGTTTGTATGAAAAAAGGAGTTGCTGAAAAAATTAAATATCCTTGGTTTGAACCTCATACAAAAGAAGGTGAAAGTGTTAATTTATTTACAGATAGTTATTCCTATTGTAAAAAATTAAAAAATAAAGGCATTAAAATTATGGTAGATAGTAATATTAAAATGAATTACTCTGAACTTTAATTTATGTAATATTTATAATTAAATTTATAATTTTTCTCAATATTATATCTTTCTTACGAATTTAGATATAATACTTCATATGTGTCGTTAACTAAATAACAACTAAATTATAAATTTAATAGGGTCCTCTCAGTTATTTTTAGAGTTAGTATTAGATTTGGTATTTGAATTTGCATTTCTAATACTATTATTATTTTGTAATTTTACTCTTGGAGCACCACCTCAGCCTCCTTTCTGTTTAGATTTAGGTTTACTAGGTTTTTTTGTTTTTGTCGCTTTCTTTTTACCAGCCATTTTATTTAATTAAATATTTTAATAAAAAAATTTTTTATTAAATTTTTATTATATTATTCCATTATTTAATTCTTCCCTTCTACGTTTAAAATATTTTGTAAAAAGATTTTCACAAATTGGATTATATTTTTTATTAAAATAAAAACTTAATAAGATTGATATATTTTTATTTGAAGAAACATTATATCCCTCAGTTGAATGTGTTATTCCAAGTGGTATTTCAATTAAATCTCCAGCATTTAATATAGTTTTATTTACATTCTTATATTTTTTTTCTAAATCTCGTATTGAAGAGTTTTTAATTTTAAAATAATCATTATTTATTACATCATAATCTAATGTAGCAACTTTTCTTTGATTGAATAATTGTAATAATTTTCCATCAAAACAATCAAAATGTGCTCCATATTTCCAAGGAGTTTTTGAAATTCTTAATTTAAATTTTACATTATTATCAATATCATAAAACTTACTTAAATCTCTCTTTATCAGATTTAATCCTTTATTAAATTCTGGATAATTATTTAAATATAATGCTATTTGTTGTTTTTTTCCATCTTCATTATTATTTTCAATAAATTTAGATATTTTATTTTTATATATTTTACTTATTTCAACTTCATCTATATTATACTCAAATATATCAACTATCATATCTCCATATATACCTCCTTTTATAAAATTATAATCTTTAAATAATTCTAATGTCTCTTCTGATAATATATTTTCATATTTTGTTATTGTATGTTTCGGCATATCTATTCTATCATCTTTCAAGTATAATATAATTAATATAATAATGATTAATAATAATATTAATAATTTTTTATTCATTATTTATATTAAATTTTATAAAAAAATTTTAATTAAAAATTTTTTTAAAAACTTTTTGGTATTTTTTTATTTTTTCATTATTTTCTTTTGGGTAAATAATATTAAATTTTATTATTAAATCTCCTAATACTTTTTCATCTTTATAAGTTGGTATCCCCATTTTATCATAAACTAATACTTCAGTTGGGTCAAAATAATTTTCCATTTTTATATCAAATTCTGTATCTCCAAATTTTACTTTTTTAGTAAATCCACAAAGCAATTCTTCTAGTTTTAAATCAATATAGATAAATATAGCATTTCCATGAACTTGTATTTTATCTTCCATTTTATATTTCATTTTTAGTTTCAAATGATTATAGGTTTGTGTTTCCATATTATAAGAGCCTTTGTTTTTCAATTGAAATATGTGTTCATCTGGAACTCCTTTTGGTATTTGTATATTTATTTCTACATCTTTTTTACATAATCCATTTTTACACTTTATACAATCTTTATTTGTTATTATCATCCCCTTACCATTACATGAATAACAATTCACAGCTTGATTATTAATTCCATTACTAATTCCATTACATGTTAAACATTTAACCATAAAATTACGACAAATTTCACATAAATCTGTTATTGTATATTTTACTTTTTTTTTAGATGAATTAATTAAATCATCTAAAGTTACATCAACTTCTATTGTGTCATATTTTGGCTTAACTTCTCTTTTCTGTGGTGGATTTTGTTGTTGATGTGATGAAAAATGTGGAGAATTATTAGGTGTATTAAAACTACCTCCTAACATATCATCATTTAACAAATCATCAAATATATTATTTAGATTAAACATATTTCCAAAAGGATTTGGAGCACTATGGTTCATTCTTTGAACCTTTATAAAAACTTTAGGTCTTGCTGCGAATGATGGGAAACTAGATTGTTGATGACTTATATCATTTAGAATATCATCTACATTAATATCTCCAAAACCAAACATATTATTAATAATATCATTAATATTTACTCCACTATTATCTACGGAACCAAATTTATCATAATTGTCTTTCTTTTGAGGGTCAGATAGAATGCCATATGCTTCAGTCATTTCTTTAAAAATTGCTTCATCTCCTCCTCGGTCAGGATGATGTTTTAATGCTTGTTTTTTATATGAAGATTTAATTTCATCAGTAGAAGCATTCTTATTTAGTCCTAGAACTTCATAAGGATTTTTCATTTTTTATAAATGGTATTATAATTTTAAATAAAATCTAACTTGGATTTTGTAGATTTTATTTTTAATAAAAAATTATTGGAAGAGATTTTGTGAAAAAAAAATTTTAATTAAAATATTTTAATTAAATTAATATGGATAATTTTGACCCTTATGAAATATTAGGACTTACAAAAAGATTTACTTTAGAAGAATTAAAGCATAATTACAAAAAAGTAGCAAAAAGAGCTCATCCAGACCGAGGAGGTAATGAAAAATTATTTAAATTTGTAACATTAGCATATAAACAATTATTAGAAATTTATAAACTCAAACAAATTAATAAAGAATTTAATGAACTCAAATCAGATTTTCAAGAATTCACAACAAATCAAGATAATCAACAAAGACGTCATAGAGATTTAAATGGTCATTCTAATAGACAACAAAGTCAACAACCAAGACATCAATCAAGTCGTCAATCAAGTCGTCAATCAAGACATAAATCAAATCAACAAGATTTAAATGCAAATTTCTCAGATGTTTTTAATAGAGTATACGAAGAAAATAAAATAGAAGACGTTTATGATAGAGGATATGGTAATTTAATGGCTGAAAGTGATTCTAATAGACCAGATATTGATATAAAAAAAACTGTTAATAATATGAAAAATTTTAATCAAGCATTTGATGCTGCACCAGTTTCCAAAAGTAATAAAAAAATTATAAAATATAGAGACCCTATTGCACTTCCATCATCATTAAAAACTCTTCAATATACTGAGATAGGTATAGATAAAGTATCCGATTTTTCTACAGAAAGTAATGATTTAAATTGTGTAGATTATAAAAAGGCATATTCAACTTCAAAATTAATTGATAAAAATTATGTACGTCAAAGAACTGGTTATAATGATATTGGTGGATTAGAAGAAGAACGTGCTAATATAAATTATACAATGAGTGATGAAGATTTAAGAAAACAAGCATATTTAAAGAAAAAAGAACAATTAAAAGAATTAAAAAGATTAGAAAGAATACAACAAATGGATATGATGCATGAACAAAGTTTTAATAATATTAATGAATTAATGGTAAATTATAAAAGATAATAATATAATATATTAATAAATGGAACAACCTCTAGCACCGCCTCCTACACAGCCTCAAGTAAATATTGGAAAAAGTACTGGTACAAAAGTATTATTAGGAATATTAGTATTAATGATAATAGTATTATTCAGTTTAGGTTTAAAATTTGTATTTAGTCGAAATGTTAAAATGAAAAGAACAGATGCTATTGTTATTGGTGATATGTATCCTTCTTGTGAAAATGTAATTAAAGAAGATAGCGAAGAACAAGTAATTAATTGTTTAGTAAATATTAAATATAATGTAGATGATACAGAATACAAAAAAATGATATATGTTAAAGATTCTCCTGAAAAAATTGAAGTAGGTGATGAAATAGAGGTTGAATATGATGTAGATAATCCAGGAACTGCTGTATTATGCTGTACTAGTAATAGAAGAAGAGGTGTATATTTCTTAACTACTTCTTTTATTTTATTATTGTTAGCAATTGTAGTAAATAAAAAATATTAATAATAAGGTTTAATAAAAAGTTTATTAAAATAATAATAAAAAATTGTTAGTAATCTACTTTACAAGTGCTTTATAGATTTCATAACAATATAGAGTATCGTATTCTGCTTCATGTGCATTTGTAATATCTTTATTATAAAAATATCTATAAGCTTCATTCAATTTCGGCCATTTATAATAATCCATTTTTATTTGAGCATTTAACATTGTACAATATGTTCTTGCATTTTCTATTTTTTCTAACAGGCTTATATTATTATACCGATATAACTCTGATTTTAATACATTCAAATCAAAATCGATATTATGAGAAATTATTTCAGTAATATTATATTTAACGCTAAACATATTTAATAATTCATGAAAAATTGTATGAATCGATATACCCTTTTCATTTAACATTTCAAGAGTTAATCCATGAACATTTGTTGAACTTTGTGGTATATCGAATCCTTCTGGTTTAACATAATAATTACTTTTATCTAATATTACATTTTTTTCATCATCTTCATCATGAGTTAGTATCCAACTTATGGATACTATACGACATCCATCAAAACTCGTTAAATCTTTATAATTTAGTTTTCTATTTCTACCTCTTCGTGGAAGACCAGTTGTTTCTAAATCAAATATGAATTTATGATTATTCATTATAATTATATGATGATAATAATCTATAAATGGATTTCACATTTTAATTAAATCTTTTTATACTCAACATCTATTTGATTATAATCTACCATATAATAACCATTTTTATTAACTTTTACTGCTTTTGGTATAATATTAAGTATTTTTTGTGCAATTGTACCCTGATATAACTGATTACTATTATCATCTTTGAATCTGAAAGTAAATATTGGAATTCCCATAGGTGATATACCAATTTTAGTAATATCCTTTTTAAGGGCTTATAATCCACTGAAAGCATCCCAGGCATCCTCTGCTGCACCCTCAAAATCTCCACTCATTAAATTACCTGCCATACCACCAACAGCACCTAAAGTACTACTAAACCAATCTTGAACTAATATTCTATTACAATTTTCTGTATTAATTGCTTGACCATTTATTACATCACATGATCCAGTATATTTATTAGGCTTAGTAATATTTATTACATTATATTTTCCATTATAACCATATCTCCAATTATTACAATTTGTTTCTACTTTATTATATTCACAATCCTGTGGATAAATACCTTGACTCCTACAAACTTCTCCCCAATCATTAGTTGTACCTGATTGATAATTACTATGTAAAGATAACTTTGTATTTACTACATTTAATAAGGGTCGTATTATATTATTAACACTATTATTATTTTGATTTTCATTTACAATATCATTTAATGTATTTTTTAGATTATTTAAATCTCTATAATTACACAATTGTTCTTGATCGGATAATTGATTTGCTTTATCTAATTCGTTAATAAGATTTTCTCCATTAGCAACTAGAGCATCTAAATCATCTTCAGGAATATCTGGATGAGGTCTATTTTCAGTTGTACATTCTCTAGTTGTTGATACAATATCGAATTTATATCCATAATTCTTAGCACCTTTAGTTATTTTATGGTCTCCTGCACCAATATCTGAAACAGGTGTCCCAATTCTGCTACCTATATTTATATATTCTCCATTATACTCATAGTCATCTAATGGGCAAATATCACCAGTATTTCTTTCATAAAATTTATTATTAGCCTCATTATAGTCATATACATGTAACCAACATTGTCCTGGTTGATTATCATCTACACGATTATTTGGAATTGGTATTCCATCAATATCTCTTTCTATAGTACCATCTATTTTCTTTTGAACACTATCCCAATCTCCACTACCCCAATATAATTTATATTTCTTTTTACATGGTTGAGGGAAATCATCCCTATCACAAATACAATTATCACCAGTTAGAGGATTACAAATTTTATTCTCGATATTTCCATCTGCATTAAAGACTCGCGTATTATGGTACCATTTTCCGTCTTCATAAGCACATCTACCATTACCAGTTGCGGGTGGGTTTATAGTTGCTTGTTTCTGCTCTAATCCATCTATATTTTTACAATCACTCCAACTTACACCACAATCATTATCTTGAACACATCCTTCTTCTATCCATTCTTGATGGTCAACTGAACTATGAGTATTAGAACAATCTTGATTAATATCACTACAACCATTATTAGGTAATTTATATTCCCATTTTTTAATATTATGTGGTTTATTATAATTATTAGGATTCTCTTCAGTTACACAAGAACCCCATTCAGCACAAGTTTGTGTTTCATTATTATTCTCAGCACAATTATTTCCAGCACCTGAACCGGGATATTTAATAATATAATACCTCTCACTTCTCTGAGATTCTTGATTATATTCGCATTTTTCCCATCTACCTCTACAATCTATATTTTTCTTCATATATAAAGTACGTCTAGAACTATTTTCATCTTCTATGATTTCAATTTCACTATTTTCATCTAAAACTATTGGATAGAATTTTGGTATTCCATCTAATACATCATCTTTTATCAATCCAATATAATCTGAATTATCATTATATTCATCCATAATTTTCTCTAATTTTTGTAATTGTATATTTGTATCATCTCCATCTTTATCATCATTCCATAAATCACCTTCTGTATATTCAATCTCTTCTTGTATATCTAAACCATCATTCTTATTATCTCTTTTGGAATGAACTAAAGTTTTACCTCTCATAATATGATATTCAACTCCATTTTTAGTATAAGTACTTATTTCATTGCATTTATCATAAATACATTCTTTAATATCTCCTGTATTATATGCACAAGAACTGCCAATATAATCTTCATTTTCAATATTATATGTTTTCTTACAACTATTATTAGTATCATCATGTACACAAGTAGTCCAATCTCCTTTACAATTAATATAATTCCCTGTTAATGGATCTACGTTTTTTGCAATATTACCATACCCATCATCTAAACCTAATTGAGTATCATCAAACTTTTCCATTTTTCTTAAATTAAAAATCTTCGCACATTTATATAAAACAATTGATAATAATATAATTATTATAAAAATTATAAAATTATTTATTTCCATATTTAATAAATAATAATATAAAAAAAATCGTTTGTTAGAAAATATTCTAAATTTAAATAATGAAATTAATTAATTTTCATTTACCCAAGCATATTCTACTTGAGCAACAGCATCTACTTCAGCAGGGAGTAATTCCGATGGTGGTGATTTATAATAAAATATTCTACCATTGTCTCCTTCACCTCTCGCTAATTCTTGTATTATATTCATTCTATTTCCAGAATTAAATTTACTATCCAAATCATTTATAATATCCTCATTGTGTTGAAACCCCATGTCTAAAATACCTTCTCCGGATGTGTTAACATACTGAGGATATTTTTGTATACGTACCTTAGTCCACGTTTCCCCAGCACCATTACCATCTGTTTCATTATGAATATTTAAGTCATTGATTAATCTTACCTCCGATTGGCCAGCTACTTGTGGAGCTTCTTTTAATGTATTCAAATCTCCTCTTGCATCTACATTAATATGTCCATCTGATTCAGATGTATACCATCCTGGTCCATAACCATCATCTATCGTTTTATCAAATTTCATTTGTTGGGGAATCCCGGGCGAGGCACCACAAACGGCTGGTCTAACGTCTTGTATTTTAACTCCTCTATATTTATCCTTTTCCAAATAATATTTTTTATCACCTATAGTCTTATAACAAGGATGTTTATATCTTCTATTTTGAGTATCATCTCTTGCATATATTTTATATTTACCAGTAGTATCATTTGCATCTGTATTTTCTCCATTAGTAGCACTACCAATATAGTTTCCAGATACAGATGCAGCATTCTGTACTATATTTTGAGGTACATTTCCCTTAATCCAAGCACACTCATGGTCAATAGTTTCGCAATTAGCAGTTTCATTAAATGTAGTATCTGAATGGCTTGGATGACCAATTCCAGGCCATAAATCGGAGTCTAGGGGTATACCTTGTAATACTTGAGCATCGGCAATCCTTTTTAAAGTATTATGGTCAATTAATGCATTTATTGGATGACAAACTTCTTGATCACCTTCTTGAGTAACTTGACCAAAACAACCATCTTCTGTAGAAGCAATATCAGCTCCAGATGATGGCATATTTGTAGCAGAACCACTATCTATTGTACGATAAACACCGTCGGCATCTTTGGCCACAAAATCATCATATCCACAATCACCATTTAAAATTTGTGGTTCAAAACCTACCCAGTTTGCATTTAAATCTGCATCAAATGGAAGAGAATTTACCCATATACAAGAGTTTTTTTTCCACCAATCTTTATCATCGACATACTCAGTTGTTAATGGGATATCATATGTAGCGGCTGCTGTGCTACCTGGATATAAGGGCATTGATGGATCACATTCTTGAGAATAATTATTTTTTCTAACATATTTTGCGTATGTTGCTCTAATCTTACAATCTCTTGTTTCACCAGATTCAACTATATTTTCATTTCCATCTGCTGCATTTTCTGTGTAAAGTAAGTTCCAGTCGGGGTCAGTTTGTCCATCAAACGTCGGATCGAATTTATTTGTTGATGCTGAAAAACCACCACCATATCTAATATGATTAGAAGCACATGCATGTTGAATTGAGCCATCATCTTCAATAGCATTAGCCGCATTACGATTTTTTTTTATTTTATAAGGCGCCCCAGCCCCAGCATTAGGAAATGCAGTATGTCTCATTATATCTCCATATGGTCTACATTCCCATGCGTTAGATTCTACTCCTACAGGAATACACCCACTACCATTTCCATCACCAGACTCATATCTATTACAATTTGGATCATTAGGGTCATTAGTAGTTTTATTATTATCTTCATTGCCTAGATATCTTTGTTCACAACGTCCAGGTTGTGAAATATCTTTTAAACTTCCAAGATATGCAGAATTATTAGCCCTTACCTCTTTTAGATCTGGTTCTACCTTCCAATAATAAGCAGAGTCGGTTGGACAAGATTGTAAATCTGGACAATCCCATTGTTGTTGAAGATCACCACTAGGAATATAAGCACCTGCACCATCATTTCCAAAATTACATTTACTATATGGAGCCGGAGAAGTAGGCGTTACAATTTTTTGTAATCCAGAACCAACTCTTTCACAATTCCCTTCAGTATAAGAACAATTTGAACCCACCCAACCAGTATTAATTTTTCCAACTAATGCATTTAATAATACATGTAAATCATCTTTTTCTTGAGTTGAATCAACGACCTGTGGATTATATACCTGTGGATTAAAGTCACCACCAGATCTATCTGCAAACTTTACATTATATTTTTGTTGACTAGTTGGATTATCTAATTCTAAAACATTTGCTAAATTAATTAAATCTTGATATGAAACTGTCATTATTTATTTAATAACAATATAAAAAATAATTATAATTATAATAAATTTAATTTAACAAGATGGCATTGTTGGAAATTGAAAAGGATCTGTTTCAGAAGCTATAGTAGGACAAGAGCTTCCATTCCCTTGTGGTAATCCAGTTATTATTATTCTTCTATATTCACCACTACTAGAATCTTTTACCCTTTGTCGTTGATTGCCAATACAAGGAGCCCAATACCATTCACAATCTTTATTCTCACAATAATCTCCAGTACATTCTCGTGTCTCTCCCAGAAGCTCACATTCTTTAGAAAGAGGTACTGCATCTTTTGTTTTTATCCAAGATTGTTCACAACTACTTCCACAACTTCCCCAATATCCTTCACAATCACTTGGAACACATTGTTGTTGTCCACCTCCTATATCATCTAAACATAATGGTATCTCCATTTCATTTTGTGCTTCAACTCTATTTATAGGACAAGGTTTACCATTACCAGACGATTGTGTTATTATATCAATCTCTCTCTCACAATTACTACCACAAGCACTCCATTGCCATTCACAATCTTGGTCTATTGGACAATGAATACCAGGAACACATTCCTCGCTTCCTGGACCGCTTGTTGGAGCAGAATCCGAACCAGTAGGACAAGCATTACCACCATATCTTGGATATGTATCTACTATAAATGTCTTAATACATTTATCATTACATTTCCATTCCCCACTACAATCAATAGGGCCTACAAATTTTTTATAATTCCCTTGAACTTTACCTCTCATTTTATCAATTTTATCTTGAAATGTTTTCTCATTAGTCTTTAATTCATTTTCAAAATTAAATAATTTACTTTTAAAATCAAAATGAGTTAAAATAAGTATTAATATTAAACCTAATGAAATTACAAATGAAACTTCTCCATACATTATTTATATAAAAAAATATAATATATTGATTAATAATTAGTTTAATTATTCATTATTAGTATTTAATCTATTAACAATTATTTTATTACCATCATTAATTTCTTTAATAACACTATTAATAGATTTTTCTAATTGAGTAGTAAAATCTTGTAATTCTTCAGTTAAATCTAATATTTTATTTCGCGTATTTCTAATAAACACTATAAAAACAAACAAAACTACTAAAGATATAAATAATGCAATTACACCTAATTTTTCCATCCTTTTTTATATAAAATTATATTTAATTTTAATAAAAAATTTTTATTTTGTTTTTTAAAAAGTTTTTAGAAAAATAAATTCTCAAAAAGTTTCTAAATTTGAGATTAAATATTTTTTATTAAATTTGTGAGATTTCATTTTGATTTAGTAAATAATGAATATTTAATGATTCTTTTCTCCCAAATCTTTGAGCTCTTCCAATTACTTGATTCTCAATATTAGCATCAAACTTATGAAACATTACTATATCGGTTGTATTTTCTAAATTTAAACCACTACCATAATTATGAATATTTACTAATAAAATATCTAAATCACCTTCTTTATAATCATTTAGAATTCTTTGAATTATATATTTGTTTCCTTTCAAATAAGAATATTTATATTTATTTTCAAAAATTTTTATAATATTATCAAATGAAATATCATATTCAGAAAATATTAAATATTTACTACCTTCCTTTTTATTTTTTAATAAAATTTCCAAGTTTTGTAATTTATCAAAATTTTTATTAATCTCATTTGTATCTATAATTTCGTTCTTAGTCTCATTATCCTTTTCTTGTATCAAAAATAATTCATCCTCTTTTAAATTATTTTTACATAAAGGACAACATGCTTTTTGACAAAGCCATAAATTAATACATTTAAAACAAAATATATTAGAACAACATTTAACTAATGTCTTATCTTCAATATCTTCATAACAAATACTACATAAATTATTATTATTAATTCTTTTTTTTATATCATTAATTTTAGTATCCAATTTATTTTTTTTTTCTTCTAGTTTTTCAATTCTTGAATTTCTTTCTCGTATATTTAAATCTATATCGGTATTAAATATCATTTGCCTATATGCTTCAATTTGAATATTTAAATTTTTAATTTGGTCTATAAATTTCTCAATAACAATATTAATTATATTTTCTTCTGTTATTTTTTGCCTGGAATTAAATAATTCAATTGCTCCTTTACTATTATTAGCATTTAAACAATTTATTACATTTTTATCAACAATACCATTTAGTAATATTGTAGAAATTGGGTCTTTGCATTGAATAATATATTGATTAGGAATTGGTATATTAAAAGACTTATCAATATAAATATCATCATTTTTAAGAACTAATAAATGAGAGAATTCTTCTTTCATATTATAGAATATGTTTGTAAATAAATCTGTAATATAACCTTTATTATTTAAACCACTTGCCTTTCTAATATAGACATTTAATCTTTTATCAAAAAAACCATACCCTTTAGGAAATAATAAATTAGAATATGATGCTGTAATAAACCAATAAAAATTACTATTCAATTTTTTATTGCTAGGTATATTCAAGCTATCAATTTCATCAAAAATTAATCTATTTATTTTAATATTATTTATTAATATTAAATTTGATATAATTTTAAAGTTAGTATCAGTTACTAAAATTAAATCATAATCATTTAGTTTTTTTGTATCCAATATAAATTCTTGTAGATCTTTTTTCCGACATATTAATTTATATTTGAAATTTGTATCTGTTATATTTGTTATATATTTTTTCCATTGATAATATAAGTTATGTGGTATAACTAATAAATTTGTTTTATAAGTTTCTAATGGAGATGTTATATTAATAAATATATTATTTAATCCATAACTTTCAATTTGAGAATTATGAATACATTTATTTTCTAATATTAATGCTAATATAACATAAGATTTCCCAGAACCTACTTTATCTCCTATTACAGCCATATTTGTTCTTATATAATCGTTTTCACCGACATTATAATTATCTACTAAATTTTTATATTTTTTCAAATAAATTTTATTATTTTCAAAATTTATACAAGCTTGGAGTAATGTTAATTGATGTGGATGTAATTTTATTTTAAATTTATCTGGATTTATATTATATTTTCTTGAATTTTCATTCAAATTATTAACATTTATTAATCTTGAATGATTAATTATTTCATTTAAACTCATTTTATTTAATTTAACTAATAAATTTTAAATAACCTACATAAATAAATTTAAATTTATTTAAATATTTTATCTTTGAATTATAATTAAAATGAGTATTGAAGATATAGATTTTCTGTATAAAAATTCTATTAAAGAAAGTATTATAATTTTAGTGGATAGTTCTAAAAGAAATAAAGATATTTATCAAAGTCCAAATAGTTATACATTAACTTTAAATGAACCCTTTAAATATGTATATGGAATAGAGATACTAGATTCATCTATACCAAGAACAATGTATTTAATAGATAGTAATAACGATACATTATATTTTTATACTCGTTCTGCAAATGGTGAAGAATCAATTACAATAGACCATAGAGATTATTCTCTAGATGATTTAATTAGTGAAATAAATGTTAAATTAGGAGAATCTTCTAATTCTACTGAATTAAAAGCAATACAAGCATATCCATTAACAATTCCATCTAGTGATTCTTCTAAAATATTTTTTAGTAATTCAAATACTGGTACAACTGAAAATGAAGATTTCTTTTATATATTAGCATTCAAATCAAATATGTCTGAAACAATTGGTTTAGATGAAAATAGTGTAAGTTCAACTGATTATACTCAATTTAATTCAAGTGATAATCAATATAGTGGTATTGCTACTGCTGATAATATTGCTACTTATGGTACAAATAATATTATAAATCGAACATTTAAAAGTGGTATTGGAAAGGGTGATGATGGTAAATATGAAATTGCTTCAACATATTTAGATAAACAAAATTTACAGATGCCAGGATTGGTTAATTTAATGGGAGATAGATATATTAAATTAAGAAGTGATACTATTGAACAACATTTACATAATAGTATTAGTAATAGTAAAAATGCGATTGGTTTAGGATTATTTAAATTAGGAGTTAGTGGTTATATTGATAGTCGTTTTGATTTTGTAAATGTTAAATATAGAGATTTTCATCCAATTGGTAAATTATCATCAATTGATTTTAGATTTGAAACTCTTGATGATACATTATATGATTTTAAAGGTGTAAATCATCATTTTTTATTAAATATTAAATTTTATACACCAATACAAGAAAGAAGTAAAGTAAATTATGTATTAAATCCAAATTATAATCCAGATTTAATAGAATATAAAAAATTACAATATGAAAAATATGATAGTGATGAAGATTTAGTAGAAATAACAAATGATTTTAAAAACAATTTCTTAAAAGCTGAGAAAAAATATGAGCATTCATCAGATGAAGATTTAGAATATTTGACAGATAATAGTGATGATACTGATAGTTCTTCAAGTTCATCAAGTTCTAGTAATGAAAGTATAGAAAGAAATAATATGAATTTTATGGAAAATCGCACAATATTCCATCCTACAAATTATGAGAGAATTTAAGAGTTATAAGGTATAATATGGGCATGTGTTTGGGCGTGTGTTGTTGGATGTTCATGTTCATGAATGTGGGTTCCTCCTATTATATGTATATCAGTTGAACCAGAAGCAACACAATCATATTCTTTATGGTTAGTTGTAATTTTATGAGTTTCTAATGGATAACTTGAACCAATATCATCTGGTATAAAATAACATTTACTAAATGGGACTCCTGGAACTGGAATAGTTCTACCATAAACTTGAACATTATCAAATGTATTTGTAGAGAGAGAGCAAGATGGCGCAGAACCATAATCACAATTTTGACCAACCCAACTAGTATTACTTTTTCCAACTAATGCATTTAATAATTCTTCTAAATCTCTACTATCAATATCATCACTTGAATTAGTATTTCCAATAGTACTATTTCTATCTGCAAACATTACTTTATATTTCTCTTCAAATGATGAATTAATTTTTTCTTCATCAGATTTATTTAAATAATCTGCTAAGTTTAAAATATCTTGATATGATACAGATGAAACAGATGACATATTATTATATTAAATAAATATTAATAATTTTGTTATATTTAAAATAAACTAATTGAAGTTATTGAGAAGGTTGAGTTGGTTTAGAAGTACTATGTTGTGTTGGATTGTGATGTGTATAATCGTGAATATGTGAATGTAATTTGACTTGATTTCCAAATATATCAGTATATATATTATCAATATTACTACCAGTAAAACATTTTCCTTCAGTATCTGTAACTGAACAAGATAATTCACATCCCCAATCACTTTGTATACATTCTGGTGTATCAGGTGTATCATTAGATGAGCCGAAACATAAATTTCTTACAACACCATTAACATCATTGTCTGAGTTATATTGATTTTCATCAAAATTATGTCTATTATTTATTAATATCAATGTATTATCATTAGAGGTTGTAATATCTTTTTCTTTAGTATTTAGACTACTTCCTAAGTTATCACTATCACTTATAATCTTATCATAATCATTTATTGGATTAGTATTTGAACCTTCTAAATTATTAATTATTTCTTGTAATAATGTGGAATTAGTTGATAATTTTACATTTAATTCTTCCTTTATTTTAATATATTTTTCAGCGTCTCCCAAAATAGTATTATCTGTATTTTCATCTCCTATTACTTTATCATATTTTGCTTCCCAATCAGTTTTAAAGACTTTAATTTCATTTATAATTGCAGTAATTTGTGTTTTATAATTGTCTAATAATGTAATTCTTTCTTCTTTTTGTTTTTTTGGTTTTAGATATTTATCGCATAAATTATCTTCTACATCTTCTAAGTCATTACCAAATAATATAAGGGAAATATTTCTTACATTATTATCAATAGACTTATATTTAGCAACTATTTTTTCATTTTCTGTACTAAAATGAGATTCTAAAACTTCTTTTATTTTCGTATTATATTTCTCTTGACATTTAACAATATGTGTGTTTATAATTTCACTTAAAATTTCAATTGTTTCCCCTATTACTATATTTGTATCTTCAGAACTAATTTCATAATATTTTTCAACTATACCATTTTTTGAATATTTAGATAAAACACATATTAATATAACAGATAATAATAAAGTGATAAAATATTTACTATTTTTCATTTTATTAATAATAAATATAATAAAAAATTATTTGTATTAATTATTTGTATTAATTATAATATAGTAATATTAAGTTTATGAATTGCCTAGATATTCTATAATTACTCTACCATAACCATCTCTATCATCGCCACCATCATCTGATGTAGCAACTCTATTATCTGTAATCTCTCTTAAATTTTGTATGTCTTCATTAACATATGATGAACCTCCGCCACCACCTCCATTTGTTGCAGTACTCATGATAGAAGATTTCTTACTACTTTTATTACCGCCATAATATCCACCACCACCACCAGCAGTTCCTAATCCATTCGAACCTCCTCCGCCAAAACCACCTTCATTTGTATATCCATTAAAGTCTGTATATAATCCACCAATTGCAGTATTTTCAGCACTTTTTGCTCCTATTAAATATGAATTATATTTTTCACCAAAAATACTCACTACAGTACTATCTTTTACATCACTATTTAATTTTAATCCTGCTCCACTATCACTTGGAATTATATAACGTGAACCTCCAAAACCACCAGCACCGCCGATGTCGTCTGTGTCAGTAAACATTATTATTCCATCTGTACCTTTCACTCCCTTATCCCCAAATTCAAAACCTGCATCACCTCCAGCTGAATTAGTTCCTTCTTCACCATATACTAAAAGTGAACTTCCTGCTCCACCTGCCCCTCCTCCACCTCCTCCAGCAACAATTAATATTTCCCAGTCATCATTATCTTTTTTCCATATAAAACTACCTCCCCCTCCACTACCTGGGAATTTATAAGCTCCATATTCACTCGTTAAACCTTTATGACCCACTATAATTTTCAACTCATCATTTTTATTTAATGAATATTTAGCTTTTAATAAATATCCTTTACCTCCATTATTATATTTAAGTGTTTTAGAATTATATCTATCATTACCATTTGAACCAATAGTAGTAATCATATAATTACCTGTAACTGGGACTTTCCATAATTGTTTTCCATCATCATTTTCCATAGATACAACTCCAGAACCATATGTATTATCACAATCTTTTTGACTAGGACCATTTCTACCTGTTTTCCCACAATTTGTAAATACAAATGGTTCTATAGGAATATTGGATTCATGTGTATGTGGATGTTTATGTGCTATATCTATACTTGAACCTAATACATTTGTATAAGTTGTTGGGTTTGGTTCTCCTAAATCATCAGAAGATGTACATTTTCCATCCTCATCTTTCCATTCACATTCAATTACACAACCTTTATTATCACATACATGATTTCCATCTGGATTAATAAAACAATGTTCTTTTAAAGATTGACCATCACTACTTTTACCAACATATCGTGGATCATTGGAATCTCCATTTATATTCAAGTTATCGTTTATTGTTAGTATATCATTATTTTCTTCTGTTATTTTCTTATCAATTATTTGATTTAATTTATTAAAATTACTAATTACCTCAGATAACTTACTTAATTGAGAATCTCTATTATTCTCTATAATTTTTTTAAATCCTGTATCTTGTTGTGATAAAAACTCAATAATTGTATCAAATTTATGATTTATATTTGTCTTTATATTATCTATTGAATTTTCTTCTGCTTTCATATCATCAATTAATTTTTGCCTATTTCCATCATCACTAGATTTAGTAGCATCTATTTTTTTATTAAATGGAACGAATATATTAGCAATAAAATCAATTATATTATTACCTAATATTTCATTTTCTTTCATAGGTTTTATATATCCACTACAAGTTGGGACTGTATCATCGGTTTCATTAGTTTCATCAATATATTTTTGACCATCTGTATCAATCCCAGAGAAATCATTAGTTAATTGAGAAACATTTGAACCTATTTGTAGTTTTAATTGATTATTTCTATCTTCAAATTGTCTAATACTTATACTTTGTAATAAATTAACTGCTTGATTAAATGTAATACCTGAATCAGCTGTTATGCTACTCAATTCTAATGTTTGAATATTATTATCAGAATCTAGACAATTTGGCCAAATTATATTAATATTACTATTTAAGTTAAGTTCTAACACTTGTGGTGCTTGTTGTTGTTGTGCTACCCTAAATAATTCATTAACGTTAACAGAATTCTTAGAATATTTACAAAGAGCACATATAAACATAATAATTAATAAAAAAATTATCAAATACTTATCTTTCATTATTTATTATTATAAATAATTTATTTATTTACTAAATCTTCATTTAAGATATTTCTTATTTTTGCTTTAGACATAATATATTTACTTAATAATTTGTCAATAGGAATACATTCTTTTTCACTAATTTTTTCTAATAATGTAATATTTTGTTTTCGAATAATATTACATAATATTTCAAAATAAATTTGATTAATTTTAGTTTCATTTTCTTCCATTTTTTTATAAAAATATTTTTTATTAAATATATATTTCAAATTTTTATACAGTAGCAAATAAATTTCCTTGGAATGGTTCAATTAATTGTTGATTTTGGAAACCTTCTTTTCTCTTATTTCTGAAGCCTTCTTTCTTGTTTTTGAAGCCTTCTTTGCGTTTATTCTTGAAACCTTCAGAAAGTTCTTTAATATCTTCATCATCTACACCATATGCGGCACCTAATGATACGCCACCTTGAGGGTCAGTTCCTGGATTTACTCCAAATTTTTCTGTGAATTGTTCTGGTTTGCGTTTAAAACCTTCGACTGGTTCATTTAATGTAACTGGCTTACCTTTATTAGGTTTAGTTTCTTCAAAATATGTTTCAATTGATTGTATTGTAGGCATAGAACCACTTACAGTAGATAGAGATGTAAGTAAAAGTAATAGTACAGCTAAAAGAGCTTGCTCATTATTTACACTTTTCATTTTATTTATAAAGAATATTTTTATTTTTATTAAATTATAATAATTATATTTTATTTAATAAAATATGGCAGAGTTAAATCAAGTGTATGGAATGCAAGAAGAAGATATAATGAGAGAAATTAATATAGAAAATTATGGAGGTTCTAATAATCAACAGAATGGTGGTATGAATGGTGGTGCAGCTATGAACGGAATGAATGGTGGTATGAATGGTGGTGCAGCTATGAATGGAACGGGTGGTTCTATGAATGGAGGTAATGGTTTAGATGATGAAGTTGATAAAACTATTAACAAATTGAAAAATAATATTCAAAAACAAAAAACATTAAATAATCTAAAGCATGAACTTAAAAAATCAAATGATGAACCTTCTTCTATGGTTGATAGATACGCACGTTCAAAAAGAGATGTTTCTAAATTATTTGTAATGGCTTTATTAGTATTATTAGCATTATCAATGAACGATATTATTAAATATTATCTAGGAAAATATGTAATGAATAATGATTTAACTAACAACAATGAATTATATTTAAGATTATCTGTACCTTTGTCTGTTCTTTTACTTATTTGGACAATGAAAGCACTTTCAAAATAGAAATTTAATAAAAAATTTTTGGAACGAAATTTAATAAAAAATAAATTTTATAAATTTTAATTAAAAATAATTTTTATAATTTAATAAATGGATAAAAATTTATTAAATTATATATCATTAGTTTTATCTAATTATAAAATTAACTCTAAAAATTTTAGTAAATTAATTAAAAATTTAAATGAATACAATTTAAAAATAGATATAAATGATTATAATATTAAATTAGATTTGAATGACATACAATATTTTAAAGACGAGTATAAATTAGATGATAAAAATATAAATTATATAATTGATAATAATAATATATTTTC
>CETH01043922.1_pt1 | contig 28225 bp, 33 predicted proteins | sample 361461 | NCBI WGS metagenome assembly CETH01 (sample SAMEA2622695, study PRJEB7988) | marine metagenome | isolation source: saline water (ENVO:00002010), including
AAATTTGCATTTATATTTAAACTTTCTCTAAATTCATTAGATTCAATTTCGGGTAATTCAGATAACTCTATCTCTAATTTAGATGGGTACAAAAAATTATTGCTATAATCTGTTAAATTCTCATTGCCTTCATTTTCTATTAATTCTGTATCTGAATTTAGAACGACAAAAATTGGTTTTAAAGTTATTAAATTATAACCTGTTAATTTTCTTAGTTCACCTTCTTTAAATGTATATGAATTAAGAGCACTTCCGTTTTCCAGGTGACTTTTTAGACTGTTTAACAATTCGATCTCAGTATTTACTAATTCTATTTCTTGTTTAGTTTTACCTTTTGATGATTTTAATCTTCGTTCAATAATGTTTTCTACAATAATTGTATCTGAAACAATTAATTCAGTTATAATTTGATTTATATCAGATGAAATTATTGAAGAGTTCTCAATTTCAAAACATTTGATCACTAATAAAATACCATAAGACTTTTGTAAAGATTCTATTCCTTTTAGTTCTGTATTTTTAGAATTAAGGCTTAATATATCTAATTCTGTAAATGAAATTTCTGGATAAGTTAGATTATCATGTCCAAGAAGTTCTCCAACTTGTTTAAGTCTATTGTCTTCTACTTTTATATTACAATATTCAGGCAAAGTGTCATTGTCAGATAAACTAAGTAGTGATTTTAAAAAAGTAGATTTACCTGCTTGAGGCAAACCTAAAACAGCTATATTCATTAATTTATTTTTTAAGTACTTTAGCTATATTTTCACCAACGACTTTGTCTTCACCTGGATTTAATGCCCAAGGTACAAGTTTGATTGTATTTTCTTCATGATTTTGTCCATTTCTAGTCCATATTGGTGTATCTAATTTTTTTAGTTTTTCTACTAGTTCTTCAGCAGAGATTCCTGCTGTATTTTCATCAATTTCTAATTTAACACCAAATGGTTGATTTCCAATGATATTATCTATTATTTCTGCGTTTACACCCGGAATGTTTTTTAAAGGTTCAAGCATAACCCTTGATTGCTTTTCAGCTATTGCTAATCTTTCTTCGTGATTCATTGTCACCCATTCATGAACAGCAACTGTTACACCTATAATTTCTTGTCTGTCCACTTTCATAGGTCTACCAATTCCTCTTATTCTTCTTCCTTCATATCCAGTAAACGATTGATTAGCAATTTTTTCAATCATCTCTGTTGTTCCTAAGGCTAATCCCACTGATTGTGATGCTCCCATATATTTTGCAGCAATTACTTGTGCATCTGCTCCCATTCGCACATATTTACCCAATATGTCTAGTGGATAAATTTGTGCAGCTGCATCAACTAAAACATAAATGTTATTCTTCTTTGCAATTTCGATAACTTTTTCTAGACTTAAAGGGTTAGTTTGTATATTATTACCAACTACAGTCCCAGGAGACAGTTCATTGGCTACCCATAATACTCCCGCAGTATTTTCATTGATTGCGCTTTCAAAATCTGATTCGCTTGCTGATAATTCTTCTCCAAATTCAACAAGTTTTGCACCTGATCCCTCCACACATCTGTCATACCAATATCTTTGACATTTTTGAATTAATATTTCCCCTTTCATACCAGAAGTGTCAGGTAACTGTTCAATCAAATTGTCATCGTTTCCAGCCATGAAAGCTGCACCAGTTAAAGCCAATCCTGCCCCAGCTCCAGATGTTACAAAACCAGCCGGAACATTACAATATTCTGCAATTCTCTTGCCTACCACTTCTTGTAAATGTGGTAAATTTACATAAGCAGAATCCGCGCGATCCATAGCTTCTTTTACTATTGGTTTAGGAGTAGAGCCTCCCAATAAAGTTACGCTACCAATTGCATTAATTATAGGTTTTGCTCCCATTTCTTTATATATATCACCAAAAATATCACTTGTCATTTTTTTTCTCCATATTTATTAACATCTGAATAAATCTTAGTAAAAGTGTAGAGAATATTTTAACCAAAACTTAATTTGTATTTAAATACAAATATTTAATATGTTTTATGTTTTGAATCAAATATTAAGATTATTAAGTACTTCTTTAACCGATCTTGATTTATTTAAAGAGTAAAAATGTATACCAGGGATATCATTATCTAACAATTCATTGATTTGATTTGTTGCAAATTCTATTCCAAACTTAGTTGTTTCTTCATCATTGTTTATTGAGTTTTCGAGTTTTTTATTTAACGAATCGGGTATAGAAGCACCACACAGATTTGTGAATTTCCTTATTTGTCTTGTACTTGTTATAGGCATTATTGCAGGGATTATAGGAATTGTGATTCCTAATTTTATTGCTTTTTCTCTAAACGAAAAAAAATCACTATTATTGAAAAATAATTGCGTAATGAAAAAATCTGCTCCTTTGGATTGTTTTAATTTTGTAAAGTTTAAATCATCATTTTTAGAAATAGATTCAGGATGGGATTCTGGATAACAGGCAGCTGCTATACAAAAATCATCAGAATAGTTTTTTATTATTTCAATTAAATCAGTAGCATGATGAATTTCTTTTTTTAGATCATCACTGTTATTTGGCATATCGCCACGAAGAGCTATAACATTTTCTATATTAGATTTGTTATACGCATTTAACATCTCAATTATTTCACCTTTTGAATGAGTTATGCAGGTTAAATGCGACATGACTTCTGTAATTTCTGATTCTTTTGTTTTTTGAGATATTTCTAATGTTAATTTTCTTGTACTACCGCCAGCACCGTATGTGAAAGACACAAAATCAGGATTAAATTCAGACAAATCACTTATTGTTTTATTTAAATTTCCCAAGTTTGAGTCAGTTTTGGGAGGGAAAAATTCAAAAGATAAAGTTTTTTTCTTGTTTATTATATTTATAATTTTCATTTGGTTACGAATTGTGATTTGCTATATATAATAGTTTTTATATTTTAGGCTTCACATTTTGCCATGGTTTTTCTTGTTCAATAATTCTTGATGCTTGTAAAATAGATATTTCATCTTCTTTTGCACCTATAATTTGAAGACCAACAGGCATATTATTTTGTGTGAATCCGCTTGGTATACTTGCGCCTGGGTTGCCACTCCAATTAAATAATGCTGTATATTGCTTGTAAGCTAAATTCCATGAAGAATAATCCATTTCATTGCTTACAAATTTATCTTCTTTTGTCATTTTAACAATATTTAATTTATTGTTTTCAATAATATGTTTTTCATTGCATTTGTTAGCTGTAAAACCAACGGTGGGTGTAGCTATCAGGTCATATTTTTTAAATATCGATGAGATATATGATCTTAGCTCATACAATTTTGTCAGTGCATGTATATATTGCTCGGAACTTATATTTTTTCCTCTTTCTATTGTATTTCTTACATGAGGCATTAATTCAGAAGGATCTTTTTCGAAGAATATTTTATTGTTTGCATAGTTAAGTGCGATAGAAAGTACTGAATCTAATTCTTCATAATCATTAAGATCAATTTTAAAATCTAAATTTTCAATTATTGCACCATTATCTTCAAGTGATTTTAATGCTTTAATGTTCATATCAATCACCTCTTGATCAGCTATTCTGGTATTGAGATTTTCCGACCAACCAATTTTTTTGCCTTTTACACCATTATCAATATGTTTCAAATAATCGGGTGCTGGTTTTTCAATTGTATTGGGCTCTGCTTCAATATGAATACCTGACATTACTTGAAGTAATAGGGCACTATCTTTAACAAACCAACTCATAGGACCTACGCAAGAATAATTTACAGGATGCCAACTCATTTTCCCAGAATGTCTCCTGGGAACTCTTCCCTGTGTACCTTTAATGCCATATATACCTGAAAAAGATGAAGGAATTCTGATTGACCCACCTCCATCTGATCCTTGACCAAAAGGGTGGACGCCTGATGCAACTGCAGCTGCTGTACCTCCGCTTGAACCTCCTGAAGTATGGTTTAAATTCCAGGGATTTCTACAATCATCACCTAACTTGTTTTCAGTTCCGCCACTTGCCCCAAATTCAGGAACATTAGTTTTTCCAAGAATAACTCCGTCTTCTTTTTTAATTCTTTCTACATGTAATTGATCAGTTTTAGAAATATCGTTTGCTAAGAATAATGAACCTTTGGTAGTTCTATATCCTTTTACAGCTTCTAAATCTTTAATAGAAGTTGGAACACCGCCTAATAATCCTATGTTTTCTTTATTTTGAATTTTTTTATCTACAAGTTTAGCTGACTCTAAAGCCAAATTTTCTGTGACAGTAATGAAAGCATTAGTTTTGTGATTTGTATCTTCAATTCTTTCTAATGCTAATTTTGTTAACTCAACAGCAGATAATTCTTTTTTACTGATTAATGATTTTAGTTCTATTGCTGATTTGTATAATAACTCAAATTTTCCCATATTTTAATTATACACTTCCTTCAAAATTTAATTGCTTCCATGATTCATAAACTATTATTGATACAGCATTTGATAAGTTCAAACTTCTGTTATTTGGAACCATTGGTAATTTGAAAATATTTTCTTTTGGTATTGAATTCAAAATTTCTTTGTCTAATCCAACTGATTCACTTCCAAATAATATAGCATCATTTTTTTTGAAATTAATCTTTGTATATAATTTGTCACCTTTTGCCGTAGTTCCTAATATTCTGTTAGGTTTTGTGAATTTAATGAAATCATCAAATGAATCATGAATATTTAAGTTGGCTATATCATGATAATCTAATCCGGCTCTTAATAGATTATTATCAGACAAATCAAAGCCTAATGGCTTTATTAAATGTAAATAATAACCTGAATTTGCACATAATCTAATGATATTTCCTGTATTTGGAGGTATTTCAGGTTTTATTAAAACGACATGGATCATAGAATCACTTTTATAAAAGTAATTATGAATAAAAAAAATGTTATTATTGATGATATGCAACCATAAGGTTTGAACATTTTTATTTTCTCCTATAACATGAATTCGATTGAGGTGTAATTATGAATAAAAAATACTTGTTAAAAAATGCTACGATATACGACGGTACTGGGTCAAATCCTTTTAATGGGAATGTTTTGATTGAAAAGGGTAAAATTATTGAAGTCGGTGAAATTGAGAATGTTGATGCCGAAATTATAGATATAAAAGGCAAAGCTCTAGCTCCTGGATTTATTGATATGCATTCTCATGATGATATTGCTATGTTTGTTTATCCAGATATGGATTTTAAATTAATGCAAGGAGTGACAACTAATGTTAATGGGAATTGCGGATCAGGGACAATTCCTTATTCATCGGCAGATATAATCAAATGGTATCCTGAAATGGAAGGAATTCCTCAATGGGAGACTTATGGTGAATATTTAGAATTAGTAAATCAAGCAAAGACAAGTATTCATTCAGCTTTTTTGGTTGGTCATGGTCCAATAAGAAAAGCAACAGTTGGCAATGAACAGCGAATGCCTACAGAGAAAGAATTTGATTTAATGAAATCTTGGATTAAAGAAGGAATGGAAGAAGGTGCCGTTGGGCTATCAACAGGACTTATTTATGAACCTGGCAGATACTCTAACACTGAAGAACTTATTGAGTTAAGTAAAACAATTTCTCCTTATGATGGTGTCTATTTTAGTCATATGAGAAATGAAGCGGGACATTTAATTGAATCAGTTAATGAAACCATAAAAATTGGAGAAGAAGCTGGTTGTTCTGTTGAAATATCTCACCATAAAGTATCAGGAGAGGAAAATTGGGGTAAATCAGTTCAATCTCTTTCGGCAATAGAAGCTGCTCAAAATAGAGGATTAAATGTTCACTCAGATCAATACCCCTACAATGCGGGAAGTACTTCTCTTTTTGCTATTGTTCAGAATAATGCTTTCACCACAGGAGATGGAGGAATGGGATCTGCAACAGGAGACAAAGTGTTGATTTCGAGCTCTAGTAAAGACCCTTCATTAGAAGGTAAAACTCTAGGAGATCTATGTGATGAATACGATCTACCTGAACAAGAAGCTGCTCAAAAATTACTTTCTAATGATCCTGATATTTTTATTGTAATTGAAGGGATGGTAGAAGATGATATTGCAAGAATTTTGGCACATCCTACAACTATGATTGGATCAGATGGAGTTCCTTTACCAGGGAAACCTCATCCAAGGTTATACGGATGTTTTCCAAGAGTCCTAGGTAAGTATTCTCGGGAGGATGGAGTGATAAGTATGCAAGATGCGATACATAAAATGACTGGATTGTCAGCAACCAAGTCAAATCTAAATGATCGTGGATTTATCAAAAAAGGATTAAATGCAGATATAGTCATATTTGATGAAGAAACAATTATTGACAAAGCAACATATGATAACCCAAGAGTATACCCTGAAGGAATTATACATGTTTTTATTGATGGAGAATTTGCGGTCAGGAATGGGGAACAAACGGACCTTAGGGCAGGTAAAGTTGCAAAAAGGTCTTAATTTAAAATTGTAATTTCTTCTGCTATTAACTCTGTACCTTTATTATTACCTTTTACAGAAATTTGATTTTCTTTTTTCAAATTTGTTTTTTCAGTTTGAATAATTGAATTTACAACAGTGTTTTCATCTATAATAACTTGTACAGTGCCTCTTTGTGTTTCTACAAATAACATATTTTCTTCTATTTTAGTTATCGCACCAGTCATCATTCGAGATTGCTTGGCTCCTCCTGTACTAGCAAGAGGGTTATTTATTGGAGATTTGTTTGTAGTCATAAACCCTGTTCTTACTTTATTTCTTAAATCTTCAGGAACTTCATCCATGCTCATTTCTCCTGATTTAACTTTTGCTAATATTTCTTTTTCATCTTCGGATAACTCAGATGCGGATGATGATTTAGTATTTTTAGCACTTTCACCAGGTGGATATATTTTCATGAATTCGTTACCACCACTGATTGCCATGTCAATTTTACTATTTGCATTATCATTCCCGTTATAAAAACCAATGGAGTACGAGCCTCCTATTACAATAATAATTGAAATTATAAATAATACTGTTTTCATATTAATTCTCCTTATTGGTACCTCAATGCCTCAACTGGTTGTAATTTTGAAGCACGTAATGCAGGAAATATACCAAAAAATAATCCTGTAGCTGCAGACACTCCGAAAGACAACATAGCTATGCCTAGTGTAAATTCTGTTCTAAATGTTTCAGCATCATCACCAAATTGAATCTGTCCTATAAAATACAAAGTGAGCCAACCTAAAAATATTCCGACCATACCACCTATAGTACTTAGTACTATAGATTCTGATACAAATTGAAGTAGAATATCTTTTCTTTTTGCACCCATACTTTTTCTAATTCCAATTTCTCTTGTTCTTTCTGTTACAGAAACTAACATAATATTCATAACACCTATACCACCTACCAACAACGATATTCCAGCAATTGCTCCTAAAAAGATAGTGATTCCTTGAGTTACTGTTTTGAAAGTATCAAGTACGTCTTGTTGGTTAATTATTTCAAAATCATCTTCTTCATCTGATGCTATTTTATGATTAAATCTTAAAATACTTGTTGATTCAAGTAGAGCTTTGTTAACCAGATCTGAATTAGATGCTTCGACAACAATTGATGCCAGGGCAACAGTGCCGGGAGTATTATTTGAAGTCGAAAGTCTATAGTGGGCTGTAGTAACTGGTATGAATGCTCTGTCATCCATACTTACTCCCCCAAAACCCCCACCTTTTTCATCTAACACACCTATAACTTGCATACTTCGACCATTTATCCTTACAAATTGTCCCACTGGATTTCTATTTCCTAGTAGTTCATTAGCAGCATTTATTCCTAGAACAACTACTTCTGACATATTTTCCACATGTAAATCAGAAATAAATGAGCCATGCTTAATTTCTAAATTTCTAACCGATTTATAATTTTGTGTGATTCCATACACCTGCGTATATTTCCAATTGTTGCTAAAATTTATTTTCCCCATTTGAACTAATTCTGGTGTTACAGATTTTATTGCACTGTTTTCACGTTTTTCAGAAAGTATTTCAGCATCTTTAAGCGATATTACTGAAGGAGACCCTGATTTGGAATCTCTAGAGGGAGTGATGTAGATTAAATTTGATCCAAGTGATTCGATCGTATCAGTTACTGATTTTTCAAAACCCTTACCCATTCCCATTAGTGATATGACTGACAAAATACCAATTACAATACCAAGTAAAGTTAATCCTGAACGTAATTTATTTGTACTTAGAGAATTTAAAGCTGTTTTTAAAATTGCAAATACACTCATTTATTTCTCTCATCACTAATAATTTCACCATCTCTAAAAGATATTATTCTTTTAGTTTGTTTAGCAATATCCGGTTCATGGGTAACTATCAAAACAGTAATTTTTGATTCAATGTTTAAATTTGTTAAGATTTGCATAATTTCTGATCCAGTTTTTGTATCAAGAGCACCTGTAGGTTCATCTGCTAAAACTATTCTGGGATTTTTCACAAGAGCTCTTGCGATTGATACTCTTTGTTGCTCTCCTCCTGACATTTCTACAGGTTTGTGTTTCATTCTATCTTTTAACCCGACCTTTTCCAAAGCATTTTCAGCTTTGTTTTTAATATCCTTATTGCTAATATATGAAAGCCCCATCATTACGTTTTCAATTGCACTAATTCTTGGAAGAAGATTATAAGTTTGAAATATAAATCCAACTTTTTCACCTCTAATTTCTGCAAGTTTATTATCGCTTAGTTTTCCTACATCTATATCATCAAGTAAATATTCACCTGATGAAGGAACATCCAAACATCCAAGGATATTCATCATAGTAGACTTGCCTGATCCCGAAGGTCCCATTATAGAAGCAAATTCACCTTGATTAATATTAAGGTTAACGGATTTAACTGCGTTAACTTGAATACCAGAAAGTTGATAAGTTTTAGATACATTTAATAGCTCTATCATTTATCTTTTCTGCCTTGAGTTATTAGATCTTGGTTCGGCTGAAGGAGGTCCACCTCTTATATCTGTTGTAGGAATGTCTGGTACTTCCATAACGATCATGTCAGTTTCATTCATTCCCGATATGACTTCTACCCAATTTGAATCCGAATCACCTATTTCTATAGTTTTTTCTGTTATTTGACCATTAACTATTACTTTGACTGTAGGAGAATCAAATGTACCATATAAACTTTGTATTGGAATTAAGTTTATTCCATATTTTGCCTTAGTTATCACTCTTGCTGTAGCGCTTAACCCGTCTTTAAGAGCTGCATCATTCGGAATATTTACATCAATCTTTGCTGAAAAAGTAGTCACTCCTCCAGAGGAATTACTTGAAGAGCCTATAGATTTAAGGGTTCCATCTAACTCAGTATCACGTAATGCATCTGTTTGAATTTTAGCTGCGAGACCACTAGACAAATAAAGAATATCAACTTCATCAACGTCTCCATTAAATTCTAAGGTGTTAGGATTTGCTATGCTTATTATATTTTGAGTAGAAGTAATTGTATCGCCTTCATTTTTGTTTATTGCTGTTACAACCCCATCATAAGGTGCGTATATTTTTGCGCCTCTTAGAATGTTTTCTGCATTTTTAAATAGAGCTTCAGTATTTTTTAATTCAGATTCTCTAAGATTAACAATTTCCTGAAATTTAGTTACATTAAGTTCTAAAATAGAAATATCTAGTTTGGATGGATTTTTTAAGTCTTTAAGTTCATCTTCTAATTTTTTTAATGATTCTTTATTCACCAATAGTTGATCATTAAGTTGTTTTTCTTTATCAGTTTGAGATCTTGAAAGAATTTCTTCATATGTTTGCTTGGCAGTTCTGTACAACGAAAGTTTGTTTGTGTAAGTGCTTTGTGCTGTGTCAATAGCTTTATTTTTTTCTAATATTTTTTCGTTATATTTCTTGATAGCTTTTTCATAGTCTTCCCATTTATCGGTCAAACTTTTGTCAATACAAATTTTATTTATAGATGAATTACCTATTGTTGTAGTTGGTAACACAGCAGTATTCTTACAATCTATCCAAATATCTGCAGATGAGTTTTCTTTGCCAATAGTAGAAGGACTAAGATGTAACCATCCGTAAATTGTTAATTCATCAAGTTGTGTGTTTTTATTATCAATGGGCCTTAAATAGATATCACGTTTTACTGTGGACTCACTAAATATTTCGTGAAGATCCATATTCCATTCGTTAAGAATATCAGTATGTTTTTTTAGGAATTGTTCGCTGTCTTCCAATCCAAACCACTTATTTAATTCTTTAAAATAAACTTCTTTATTTATACTGATATCATCTTCAAATGGAATTATATTAGTATCCCATTGGGATTTAATTATATCTAATGATTTAGATGCATTGTTTTTTGTGAATACCGCAACATCATAACTTGATTTAGCATTATCCAAGTCAACTTGTTTACCTGATTTTAAATAAAACGAAAGATCGAATTCAGATTTTGATATACTTATTTTAGCGTCGGAAATTGCTTTTTCTTTGTTTGCAATCAAGACCGAATCTCCCTCTTTGGATGTATTAAGACTTTCTTTTGCATCTCTTAAATTAGATTCACTGACTTTGAGAGCATATTTAGCAGTTGCTACATCAGATTTAGCTTTAGCTACATTTTTTGCTAATTCAGTTAATTTGATATCGTCTAATTCAGCAAGAACACTTCCTGAGGACACAAATTCGTTTTCTTCCACAAAAATTTTGGCTATCTTACCTGGGCTAAGAAATTTAAGATCATCTTTTTCAGAAAATCTTATTTGCCCGGTTATAGTAACATCGGATACCAAATCTCCTTTTTGCATAGTAATTATCTGCTCAGTGTCAGTTACGACAGTGTTATCTGTTCCGATATAATTTTTGAACATAAATACAGACAGCAGAGTCCCTATAATAAATAAAATAGAAAATGAACCATATTTACCAATTCGTCCAAGTTTTAATAATTGATCTATCCTAAGAGTTTCAAAAGTTTTCTTGAGTATATTTAATATTTTCATTTTTAATCTCTATAATTTATTTATTAAGCTAATTATAGAACAGATTGAGTCTAACTTGCTTTGTTAAATTTTCGTAAATTAATTTTTAGGTTCTTTTTTTTACGTTTCGGCCTTGAATAATCTACCCATCCACACATTACGCAAGTTGGTTCAAAACTGTCCATTGATACAATTGAACTACATTTTGGACACTTGTTTGGATGGGGTGATATACCAGTGTTTTTCTTATTGTTCATGATGTACCTCTTATATAATTATTAACTAGACCTTATACTAGTATTGTTAAGAAATATTGAAGAATAAATGACAGAAAATCTAACACTTGACTTACACCAAATAAGACACGAAGAAGCAGAAATACTTGTTGATCGATTTATAAATGAAAATTGGGGAAGAAATCTTTATTTCAAAATTATTACTGGTAATTCAGAAATAATGAAAAATATTGTAATCGAAAAATTGAATTTCTATGAATTAGAATTTTCTGTTGGAGACAAATGGAATCCAAATAATTCGGGATATATAACTGTACTTATTTGATGTTCTTTTCAAGAAAATCTATTGTTCTTAAATATGACAACTCGGCAGCTTCTTTATTATAAATTTCAGATCTTTCATTATTGAAAAATGCATGTTCGGTACCAGGGTAGATATGAAATTGGAAATCTTTTTTATTTTTACTCAATTCTAATTCTAATTCTTTTAATGAATCAGTAGCTTTATCATGTTCTGCGTAATGACCCAATACAGGGCAATTAGTTTTACTCCAGTCAGGTGATGAATTTACCAAAACACCATAGTAAGGTACTGAAGCATCAATGACATTTTGAGTAGCCATATATAACGCCATACCCCCGCCCATACAGAAACCAATGCAACCTGTTTTGTCATTGGAGACGTGATTTTCTTTTATATACTGAATCCCTTTTTTTATTTTATCCGATGCTTCATCTATTCTTAATTCCATCATTAATTTTTGTGCTTCATTTGGTTCTGTTGTAGTTTTGCCATCATACAAATCAGGTGCTAATACTACGTAGCCTTCTTTTGCATATCTGTCTGCAACTTCTTTTATGTGTCCTACTAGACCCCACCATTCTTGCAATATGATTAATCCTGGACCAGATCCTCCATCAGGTAATGATAAGTAGCCTTTTAAGTTGTTTGAATTTCCATATGAAACTATTTTCCCATTCATTATTTTGCCCTATTTATCTTGAATAAGTATTACTTTGGTACCAGCTATCATATCATGTATGCATCTTCTGTCTGTTCTAAATATAAAAAGAATATCAACTAACCTTATTATTACCCCAACTACAGGGAACAAACCAATTAGGCCAATAATCCATTCTCTTAAAATTACGTTAGTTAAAAAACCACAAGGATTCCCGTTTTTGTCAATAATAATAATATTCATAAATCTTTTACCAAGAGTCTGAGAAATGGTAGCTAAAAGATAATATTGATAAATCATAAATGACAATCCAGCTACAACAGCTCCTAATATTGCTTTTCCGCCACCAACAGTAATTGCGATTAATGTACCAACTATAACTACAGCTAATACTCCTAACAATCCATCAAAAAGCCTTGCTAAAAGTCTTTTAGTTCTACTAGCTAAAATATAATCGTATGAATGAATTGTTTGTTCAACTGATTCCTCAACAAGCTGTTCTGAATTTATTTTGAATAAGTCAAGGCCACAATTATTACAAAATTTATCAGTTTTTTTATACTCTACACCACATTCTTTACAAAACTTTGATTCTTCCATATTCAGATTAATTAGTTGATTTTTTTAATAGTTCAAGTGTCTTAGCTAATAAATAATCAGTAGGGGGTCTATCTGAAGCAGAGCTACCAATGTGAGACCATAATATTTCTTTGTTTTTATCTACGACAAATGCAGCAGGTGCTGCAACGCTATCTCCTAAAACATTAAAAACACCCCATTCTTGAGAAATTGTAAAAGTATTATCAGATATCATGCTGAACTTAGCATCAACATCATTTCTCATCGCATCAGTATTTTCTATATCGTCTGTACTTACAGTAATAATATCTATACCAAAGCGTTTGAATAAATTATGATTTTGTGACAACTCACCTAGTTGTGCTCTGCAAATACCTCAGAAATAACCTCTATAAAAAACAATTATTACAGATTGATAATTTGTAAGAGATTCGTCTATTGCATTATTCAGTGATGGGTCTAGGGAAATTGACTGAGTTAAATCATCAGAGCTATTTTCACTTGTATTTTCACTGCTTGAACAGCCAACGATAGCAAGAACACTAATTGAAAACAAAAGAATAAATGATAATTTGATAACTCGAGTTAAATTTTTAATCATACTTAGGTTAATGTAAATCTTTGTATTTAAAAGTAATAAAACTTATTGTAATAAATATTATACATAATAACGACATTATAAATACATCAAAGAAATCCATTCCATTAACAATAGGATTTGAATTTTTATAATAATAAAATACTGAAAAATATTTCATGTTTTGGGTTGTGGAAATTAACGGACTGATTGCATTCATAAAATGCGATAATATAGCTATTGCTGCAGTGATTGATAAAGTTTTGGTTTTATTGCCTGTAATAGTACCTATAAGCAAAGATAAGGTGCCAAAAACTAAACTTAAAAATGCTAGATGAATGATTGTGCCTAGTAACTTTAATCCTTCTAGGTTTAGTGAAAATATATACGAAAAAAATATGAAAGATATAAATATGAATAAACTTACAGAAAATATTTTAGTGAGCATAACAAAAATATTTTGTATTAAATAACTGTTTCTAGAAATTGAGCTAGACATAATTATCTCAAGTGTTTTGTTATTCAATTCTCCCGCAACTATACTAGCACCACTATTTATTCCAATTATTATTAACATTATTGGACCAAAAACTCCAAATATTTCTAAATTTAAAAAACCAGCAAATGTTGACATATCCAGTCCATTGTCAGCTCCCAAGAGATTTAATAATTCTTTTGGAAAGCTATCAATTAAATCATTAAATGATTCAATATTTTCTGAAAAAGAACTGTAGGCGAAAGAAAGATAAAAACTTAAGGTTAATAACCCTATTAACCAATAAGTTAAATTTGTTCTTAAATCCCTTAAATTTTTTAGGTATACATTTTTAAACATAGCTTGATTGTTTAATAATAAGTGAGAAAAATTTCTTCTAAATTTGATTCTAAAACTCTGATATTTATAACAGTAAATTTTGAAATAGTTTTGATCATGTCATCTACATTCCCTTTTATTGCAAAGGTACAACTATTATCTTTGATTTTCAAATTTGATATCCCTTTTATTTTTGATAATTTACCTTTTAGTGGTTTTTGATCAAAAGTAATTTCATATTTTTTTATAGATTTATTTTTTAAATTATCAATCTGTTCTGATGCAATTAATTCTCCATCTTTGATAATTCCAACTTTTTCACATAAATCTTCAATTTCGTTTAATATGTGAGATGATAAAAGAATGCTACATCCTAATTTATTATGCTCTTTTATTATATTTTGAAATTCAAGTTGTTTAAGGGGATCTAATCCAGTTGTAGGTTCATCTAAAATAGCAATACTAGGATTATTCATAAATGTTTGTACAATTCCTATTTTTTGTTTATTACCTTTTGATAATTCATTTATTTTTTTACTAAGGTCAAGATCAAGTTGCTCTGCAAGTTTTTGTATATTATTTTGTTTGGCATTTCTTAAATTGCTTATATATGATAAGTATTGATTCCCATTCAAATTAGAATACATTTCATACTCACCAGGCAAATAACTTATATTGGCTTTTTCATTTTGAGACAAATTATCTTTTCCGAAAATTTTAGTGCTTCCCGAATCTGGTGAAATCAAATTTAACATGGATCTTATTGTTGTTGTTTTCCCTGCACCATTAGGTCCCATTAATCCGTATATTTCACCTTGATTAATATAAAAAGAAATTTTATTTATACCTTTGTTTTTACCATAAAATTTTGTAAGATTCGTGACCTCAACAATTTTTTTGTTTTTAAGATTTGTATTCATAGGTAGACATGCATTAAAATTGTTTTGATAATAACATAATGATTATATGGTGTACACATGAACAAAATTAATTTAGCATTTATTGGTTGTGGCGCTATTTGTACGCAGATTATTCAGTATTTAAATGAAAATTTACCAAATAAATTTGATATAAAAATAATTATTGATAACAATATTATTCGCACAAAAAAGAAATGTGATAATTGGAATATTAAACCTGTAATTTCAGATCAATTTACTGATTATTTAGTACAAAATGATATAGATTTAGTTATAGAATCTGCATCCGTAAATTCAGTAAAAAATCATGCAATAGAAATATTGAGTAAATCAGACCTTTTAATTGCTTCAGTAGGAGCATTGGCAGATGAGAAATTTTATTCTAAATTATTATCTCAATCAATTGAATATAATAATAAATTGATTATTCCACATGGAGCTATAGGAGGCCTTGACGCAATCGGAGCAGTAAAAAATTCGATTTCATTTATCAAAATCACAACAACTAAATCACCTGAAAGTCTCATTGGATCGGAGGGTTTTAAAAAATATGAAAATCACAAATTTGAAAACAAAAAACTAATCTTTAAAGGATCTGCAAAAGAAGCTATATCATTGTTCCCTAAAAATTTAAATGTTGCTGTAACTTTAAGCTTATATGGAATTGGAGCTCAAGATACTAATGTGGAATTGATCGTTGATCCTGATATTAAAACTAATAAACACTCAATATATCTTGAAGGTGATTTTGGTACAATGAACTTTGATTTCTCTCTTAACCAATCTTTAACAAACCCAAAAACAAGTGCACTGGCAGCTTTATCTATAATCAAATCTTTAGAGGATTACAAATGAATTTTATTGTGAAATATGTAAAAGGTGAACTCAAACTAAAATTTTCATTTCTTATATTTGTTGTTGGAATTATTATTACTGAATTTATTAATCAAACTTTAGTTTCGTCTCTTGGTTTAAGTTTTTTTAAATGGATCGCATTTGGTTTTGTGTTTTGGCTCATACTAGGAAGTTATAAATCAACCCAAATATTCATAAATGCAAATAGGGGACCAATAAAAAAACGATTACACGCTCTTGCATTTAAAAGTTTTATTATGGTTTATGCAGTTTTCTATTATCTAATTTTCTTTAGAAGCTAATCTTCATTTCTTCTTACTACTGCCTGACCCACAATCCTATTATTCTTCCAAGAAGAATCGGTATGCATTATTGGAGAACCGTATAATTCCCAACCTTTATTCAAAAATTCTGTAACTCTATCACAAAATTCACTATTATCTTCTCCTGTAAGGAGTTTGTATTCTACTATGTCATTCATATCTAAATCCTGATTAGTCTAATTTTAAAAATGAACTAAAATCAGGTGATGGTGATTTTATTTCGACAAATACTGTATCTTCTATGGCTTTGATCATATGTTTTTGTCCTATAGGATTAACCCATGTGTCACCTGGTCCTAATATTGATGATTTACCCTCTCCGATTACGTCTAATTTTCCTGAAATAATTACACCCAAGGATTCATGCTCATGAGTATGTAAAGGAGTTTCTGAACCTGTAGTTAATTTCATTTTGATAGCGCTCATATTCTGAGCTTCTTCTTGAATTTTCAGATATAGATCACCTGAAATATCGTTCCCTTCTAAATTAGTTAATTTTTTGTATTCACTCATTTTTTTATCCCTTTAATGCCGAAGGTGAGATTCGAACTCACACAGGGTTTACCCCTACTGGTTTTTGAGACCAGCGTGTCTACCGTTCCACCACTTCGGCTTATAATATTGAGTTTGATTATAACTAATATTTAATCAAAATAATATTAAATGTTGATTTTATTCAAAATAGTTTCAACACCTTTGTCGATCAGTATTTCTAGTTTATCGTTTAATAAATCACCATCTTCATTTATTTTTTTATTTACTGAAGATACTAAAATTTTGGGTTGGCTTAAAACATTCATTCCTAAACCAAATAATAATTGGTTAAGATGTGTGTATCCCAAAAGTGTTCCTGACATTCCTGGAGTACATCCTATTACTAAAGCTTTTTTGTCACTTAAAACTTGAGGAGTTCTAGATAGCCAGTCAACCACATTTTTCATCACACCAGAATAAGAACCATTATAAGCAGGTGATGAAAATATTATCAAATCTGAATTTTTAACTTTTTCCTTAGCATCTACTATATCAGTAGGTGTAGCAACAGATTCAATGTCGGCATTAAAGAGCGGGAATTTCGAGATGTTAATTATTTCAGTATCAATATTTTTATTTTTTGATAATTTATTTAAAACAATTTTTAAAAGAATGTGGTTCCAAGAGTTTTTTCTTAAACTTCCACAGATTCCAGATATTTTCATGATTGTATCCTATTAGTAATGTATTTAGAGTAAGGTTATTATCAATTAATAACATATATATTATGTCACAAATTTACTTCCCGGAACGTGGAAAATGGAAAAGAAAAACACCCGAATCTATTCAAATTAATAATAATTTATTATTGGAGGCTATTGAATATTCCAAGGAAAATGAAAATAAATTATCTATTGAAAATATGCAAATGTTTACAAGAACTGCTTCAGATACAAAAGAACCTCACGACGAAGTTCTTGGTCCAGTTAAAGAAAGAGGTCCTTTCTCTGGTCTTATTATCAAAAATGGGTACATTATCTCTGAGTGGGGAGATGTAGACAGGGTAGATATGACTTTCAGTGTGACCAAAACTTTTTTATCTACTACAGTTGGCTTAGCTTATGATGAGGGATTGATTTCAAATTTGGATGAAAAAGTTCACACAAGAATAAAAAATAATGACCATTTTGAAGATCCTCATAATCAATTAATCACTTGGGACCATTTATTAAGGCAAACAAGCGAATGGAAAGGAACTTTGTGGGGGAAACCCGATTGGGCTGACAGGCCACCTTCGGGAGTTCCTTTTGATGAACTTGGTAATCAAACTTATTCAAAACCCGGAACTAAATATAAATACAATGATGTCAGAGTAAACCTACTTGCTTTATTAGCTGCGAATGTTTGGGAAGAATCTTTACCCAAAATTTTAAAGAATAAAGTTATGGATCCTATTGGAGCTTCAGATACATGGAAATGGCATGGTTATGAAAATTCCTGGATAGATATAAATGGGAAAAAAATCCAATCAGTTAGCGGAGGTGGTCATTGGGGAGGAGGCATGTTTATTAGTGCATTAGATCAGGCAAGATTTGGATATCTTTTTTTAAGGAATGGAGTTTGGGAAAATAATAGAATTATTTCTGAAGATTGGATCAAAAAAGCTTCATCTCCTGGAAATCTAAATCACTCTTATGGATTTATGAATTGGTTTTTAAATTCTAACGAAGAAGGTACAGAAAAGAAAATTAAAACAGCACCTAAAAGCGCAGTATATTTTAGCGGCTTAGGATCAAATATAATTTATATAGATTGGGAAAATGATTTGGTAGTGGTAGTGAGATGGATAAAATCAGATGCTTTACCAAAATTTATTGATTTAATTTTAAAAGCTATTAAATAAGTTAATCAATTACAAGTTCTGAGAGTCTTTTGTCATCTCTTCCATATAAATAACTTTGTGCTAAGTCGATATTAGTTTTACTTTTTAAATTGCCATTATCAGATGCCAATTTAAACCATTCTAGAGATTTTTTAACATCTGGTTTAAACCCTTTGTATGTATCATCTCCGTCTCCAACATAATACAGCGTACCTATGTTATTTTGTGCTTTATTATTTTCTTGATCTGCTGACAAAGAGTACCATTCCAGAGCTTTAAAGTAATCTTTCTCTACTGGGCTTTTTACAAAAGATCCATTTCCAAAATGATAGAATTTACCTATATAAAATTGAGAATCAGAATCTCCAAGTTCTGCTGATTTAATAAATTTTGAATATGAAATTCCAAAATCCTGTGTTATTCCTAGTCCGTTATAGTAGAATAAACCTAATTGATATATAGAATTTAGATCCCCCAAGATTTCTCCTTTCGTAAACCATTTGTGAGCATTTACATAATCTTTGTTTTCAATAGCATTATTAGCTAGATGAGTAATGGACCATATATCTCCGGATTCAGCTGTTTCAACAAATAATTCGTTAGCCCTTGAAGTGTTTTGTTTTATTCCGTGTCCGTGTAAGTACATAAGACCCATTATTCTTTTACCAAAAACATTATTTTTATTTGATAGTTCGGCACATTTTAATAATGCATCGTTATAATCTCCTGAATTATAGCTGTCACCACATTCATCTTTGAGTTTTTTTAAATTCAATTCAGCTTCAGCTTTAGCTTTGGCATCAGCTTCAGCCTGGAGTTTAGCTTTAGCATCGGCTTCTGATTTAGATTTAGCAATTTTATATGCGTCAGCCTCAGCCTCAGCTTTAGCCGCGGCTTCGGCTTCCAATTTAGATTTAGATTTGGCCTCATCTTCTGCTTTTGCTTTTGTAAGCATTGAATCATTACTTGGAGGTGTGGGAGGTAAGGGGATTATTTTTTTAGTATCAATTGGAAGTTGAGGGGGTGTATTATTTTCTTTTTCTATTTTGCTTTTAGACAATTCAATAATAATTATTTCAGCGGCTTTTAGATTTTCATTGGCTTTTTTTAATTCGTTTTGGAGATTTGAATTTTCTTTCAAATACGCTTTTATATTTTGTTTATAGCTATCGATTTCTGCTTGAAGCAGAGAAATTTCTTTTTGCATGTCAGTTGATAGAACAGTAGTATCTGTCTCTATCACTGTTTCACCGATTGAACAGCTAATTAAACAAAATGAAACAAAGAAAATATAAATTAAAGTTTTTTTTAAATTAATCATTTATACTGAAAATTGGTTACTTATGTATACCATTATATAAAAAATAAAAGGTACTTGTTATGAAAAGATATTGTGTAGCAGTTTTAGCACCTAAAGATTATGAGGATACAGAACGAGGAAAAGATCTGATTTATTTTGCTTCAAAAGAAAATGATATAGATTTAATATTTGTAGACGGAGAATCACCTATGGATAAAATCATTGAAGAATGTACAAATGTTAAATCTATAATTACACAAGGTGTTTATAAATATATAACTGAATTAGCAAAAAATTTGGAATCTTTAAAATTAATTCAAACTCCCAGCGCAGGAACTGATTGGTTAGAAAAGTCAAAACTTTATGAATTGGGCGTTTCTGTTAGTAACAATGGTGGAGGGAATGCTGTTGCTGTTGCAGAACATGCAATTGCATTAATGTTTTCTGTTAACAGAAAACTTGATTTACAAATATCAAATCTAAAAAGTGGGAATTATCAAGATTTTGCAATTCCTGATTTAATGGATGATATTAAATATACTAAAAATCCTTCATCTACTTATACTCCTGGAAGTTGGAATAGAACAGAATATCATACTTTGGTAGGCAAAAAAATTGGAATTATTGGATTGGGCAGAATAGGATCAAGAGTCGCTAAAAGATTATATGGATGGGAGTGTGAGCTGTTATTCCATGATGTGGCAAAATTCCCGGATTTATATATAAAAGAAACTAATGCAAAGCAGGTTAGCTTGGATGAATTACTATCATCTAGTGATATTGTCACTTTACATGTACCATTAGAAAAAACTACCAAACATATGATTTCAACCGATGAACTAAAGATGATGAAATCTAATGCAATATTAATAAATACTAGCAGAGGATCAGTGGTTGATGAGCAGGCATTGATAGAGGCTTTGAATCAAAAAATCATCTTTGGAGCAGGCTTAGATGTTACTGAAATCGAGCCTATAGAAATGAATAATCCTTTACTAGATCTTGAAAATGTTATTCTTACTCCTCATTTTGCAACTCGGGCCTATGAATCAGAAATTAATATTGCTAGTTTTGCTGTTAAAAATGCATCTAAAGCAGCCAGAGGAGATAACCCTGATTCTGTTGTACCACCTGTGTGAAAATCAGATTTTTAATTTTTGGGTTGTCCAATAATTCTTAATGCTAACTTTCTTGCCATAGGCCCTATAACGACGGCTAAAGGAGTAGCAATTAACCATGCAATGCCCCAAGCTTTCATCCATCTCATAAAAAAATCGCTATCAACCCCTGTATTTACCCCAGTAATTATTCCAGACATAAAAAACGACATTCCTGTGCCAATTATTATTCCGGTTGTGATTTGTAATAACATTATTTTAGGTATCTTGATTGTTGGTTTATAATAACATTATAAAACATTAACTTAGGAGTTTAAAATGAGTGCTTTGGATAAATTAAATCATAAATTAAATGAGATTTGTGATTTACAAGATTTTGATGTTAAATGGTTTTTTAAAGATTTGGATACAGGGCAATCATTAAATAGAAATGGAGATGAAATAGGCCCATCTGCTAGCACAAGAAAGATCTCCATTTTAATGGCAGCTATGAAAGCTGTAAACGAAGGTAAAATCGGATTATTAGACGAAATTGTTCCTGACGAAAAATATTGGGGTACCAATTCTGGTTGTTTTCAGCATTTTTTACCTGGATTTAAAGTTAAATTTCAAGATTTGTTAACAATGATGATCATTGTTTCTGACAATGTATCTACGGGAACTGTTACTGAAATATTAACTCTGGATTACATAAATGATTTTTGCAAAAATATTGGAATGTCAGGAACTGATCATAGAGTAGGATTTCCTACAGGAGCAGATCTGACTTCTGATTTAAACAAAGTTAATTCTACTACCCCAAATGATGTTGGGTTGTTATTAGAAATTATCCACCAGAGTATTTCTGATGATAATGCAGCAAGTAAATTAGGTTCCAATACTGAATTGTGTAAGATTGCTATGGAAATACTCTTAGCACAAAAATTAAATAATAGACTCCCATTAAAATTAGCCTCTCCTTCTGCTGCTGGCCCCAAGGATAACGATGTAAAAGTTGCTCACAAAACAGGCAGTTATCAAACTGGATATTCTGATTCAGGGATAATTTACCCTTCTAATCATACAGGTGTAATATTGTGTGTATATACTGATAATGTTCCACAATATTTAAGTAATGGAGATGCCGGGATTTATTCTGCAAATAATGCCATGGGATCTTTAGCATTAGAATGTTATAAATATACTCAAAATTAATTGGAGTCAACAAATGATTAATTTGAAAATTTTATGCTCGGGAACTCCTACTCCTTCTGAAATACGATGGGGTTCAGCGTATGCATTACAAATGGGCAATGAATGGTTTATGTTTGATTGTGGACCAGCCGCAACCTATAAATTAACAAAAACAGGGATCAGTCCATTAGATGTTACTAATCTCTTTTTTACTCATCATCACTCAGATCATGATGCTGATTATGCATGTTTTCTTTTAATGAGATTTGATCAATCCATTGGAAAAGAAAAGATATTAAATGTTTATGGACCTCCACCAACGGAGCAATTGACTAAAAGATTGGTTGGAGAAGAAATCGGTGCTTATTGGCATGATTACATTGCAAGAACTAACCATCCTTTAAGTTTATGGGCTTATCAAGACAGAGGTGGCGAGTTACCAAGAGAAATTCCTCATATTAATTCTAATGATATAGAACCTGGATTTGTACTTAATGGGGAAAACTGGAAAATTTCTTGTAAAAGGGTAGAACATGTACAACCTTATTTAGATTCATTAGCTTACAGAGTAGACATGGAAAATCAAAGTATAGTTTTTTCAGGCGATACTAGACCTTGCGAAGCTTTGGTAGACATATCTGCAAATGCTGACGCTCTAGTTATGGAATGCGCGAGACTTGACAGTGAGATGAAGGGGAATGCAACAGCACAATCAGAAAGTAGTGCATTAGATGCTGGTAAAGTTGCTAAAGAAGCAAACGTTAAGAATTTGATTTTAACACATCAAGTTCATTACTTAGATGAATATAAAGATGAAGTTATTAATGAAGTTAAGTTAAATTTTAAAGGTAATATAATTTGGGCAGATGAATTGATGACAATTAAGATTTAATGTTATTTTCTTTCAGATAACCAAATTCCAGATAAAACTAAAACTAAACTTATTCCATGAAATATTTCAAACCTTTGATTTAGTAAAATAACTGCAAGTATAGAGCTGAAAATTGGAACGATGTTTGTATAAATCCCAGCTTTTCCAGGTCCTGCTATATCTACTGCTCTGAGATAAAAAATTTGAGCAAGAGATGAAGGGAATATCGCAACTAAAATTGTTATAATTAATCCATTGATAGATGGATAATTAATACCATTAATTAAATAATCTATTATAAACAATGGCAAAGCTAAGAAATTTGCAATGACAGACATTAGAGTAAAGAATGCTATTCCTGGAATTTGCAACCTTGTTTTCAGAGACAGAGTGTAATAAGAGTACATCAAGCAAGCAACTAGCATTATTAAATCACCTTTGTTTAATTGCAAATTCAGAAGTATTTCTATGTCACCATTAGTTGTAATTATCGTCACGCCAATAATAGAGATCATTACACCTAAGCCTTGCAGAGCAGTTATTGATGTTTTATAAAAAAAATATGCTCCCAATAGAACGTATACAGGAACTGAAGATTGAATAATTCCCAAATTTATAGCGTTAGTATATTGTGAAGCAGTATAAAAAAGGACGTTGAATCCCGTAAATCCCATCAATGCCATGAAAATAATTTTATTAATTTCTGGTTTAATTATTTGCCAATTGGTTTTTACATCATTTCCAAATATAAACCACATTACAGAACTTACTAATATCCACCGCAAAGGTACTATTTGAAGAGGAGATATTTCACCAACAGCTAGTTGTCCAAAAATAGTATTAAATGCCCAAAACAATGTAGTGAATATTAATAAGGCAGAAGAAGTATTGTAAAAATTATTTAAAATTTTCATGTTTGATTTATTATTAAACTACTGAATAATAAATCAAATAATTCAGAATTTAATTCCCATTCTTGTTTAGAGCTATTTATTGAAAAAATTATTATTTTGCTATTATTGTGTGTCATGATAATTGTTTTTTGCATATTACCTTCATTATTTTCAGCTTCAATAATATATCCATTGTATTCATTTAATACTGATTTTGATATCAAATTAAGTTCTGTAGATTTAATAAAATATGATGTGAAATCAACTATTCTAGTTGCAGGAGTTTCGGATATGTTAAATACAAACTGAGAATTTGTTCCATTCATAGTTACTGATTTTTCAGTTTTACTAATAATTTCCCATTTGTTTGAATATTTGAATTTATACTTTTCAATTTCAATGGAAGAATCCATGATTCTGGCTTCATTTTGAAATTTTTGGGATTTTTTATATGTTAGTTCTTTGTCATTTTGTATTTTTTGTTCTGCGTCTTTAATTGCTTTACTGAGTGCAAGTGATTCAGATTCTTCTAATTCCTTGGATTTTATTTGGTAAGGAGTAAGTGTAATTTGGATATTTGAATTAGTACTAGTTTCGTAATTATTTATAGAATCTGTTTGATTCTCATTTGTATTATTAGTACTACATCCTATGAAACATAAAAATATAGTTAATATAAGAAATAATTTTTTCATATTTTCATTCTATCCATATTAATGTTAGTTGTGTATAGTTATATCCAATTAATTTTTTTTTACTTATGAATGATTTTGATGTAATAATTATTGGTGCGGGCATAGCAGGAAATTCTGCCGCTTTTCATATGTCTGAAAAATCAGATTTAAGAATTATGATTATTGAAAAAAATGATATTTCCTCGGGTGCGTCTGGGTTAAATGCTGGTCATATATCATCTACGGGTTTAGGTAATGATCCGAATTTACAAGCATATTTAACTCATGGCAGTTTGGAAATATTCAAATCATTTCAAATTGACAGAGGATATGATATTGAATTCAGGCAATCTGGATCAATTGCAGCAATACAGACTGAAGAACAATATGATTATGCTTTGAAAAACGTTTTGGAATTACGATCAAAAGCGAAATATGCCGAAATAATCTCAACTAAAGAAGCAAAATCTATCGAACCTGAAATTACTGACAACATGCATGGTTTCATATATTATCCCTTAAGAGCACAGGCTGATCCAATAAAAGCAACTACAGCATTTGCTCTTGAGGCACAAAATTTAGGTACACACATTAAAGTAAATGAAACAGTAAATGATGTATCTTCGGAATCTGATGGTACTTTTTTAATTAAAACCAATAAAAATATATATACTTGTAATAAATTGGTAATTGCTACAGGAGCATGGACTAATAATTTATTTAAATCATTAGATTTAGATATCCCAATTGTTCCAATTAGAGGGCAAATGTGGTCTTCTAAGTCATTGCCTCCAAATATTTTTACTGCAATTTCAGCTATGCAGTCACAATATGATTGGAATACTGATTCTACTTCCGATAAAAATAATCCACCAGACCTCACACATAAAGACGGGAAAAGAATAACTAGACACCTTTATGGAAGACAGAGAAAGAATGGTGAAATTATTTTTGGAGGAGACAGAGAAAACATTGGTTTTACTGAAAAAGTAGATTTTAGTGGAGTAGAATCAAATAAAAATCATGTTACTGAATTATTTCCATTTATTTCTCAGATAGAAATTGAGAAAGCATGGTTTGGATTTATGCCTTTTTCTATTGACGGGAAACCATTGATAGGCAAAATTCCGGCGTATAATAATTTGTTTATTGTTTCTGGATTGGCATCCTCAGGATTTGGTAGAGGACCTATGGCTGGTAAATATGCAGCTGAAGTTGTACTTTCTGATTATATGCCAAGCATACTAAATGAAGCTGATCCTTCAAGATTTGATCAATTAAATTAGAGAATTTAACCATTCGCTAAACATATTATCCCAATCTATATTATTTTTATCCATTGCATTAAGCTCATGATAATGATCTGTATTATTAAATATGAATTTGTTGTTGTTTTTGTTGTTGTTTTTGATTTTGTTATAAAAATCTTCTGATTGAGTAATATATATTTTTTCTTCATCAGATGAATATGTTAGTAATACAGAAATATCTAATTTGTATGTATCAAAAATTGGACTTATTGATTTTGCACTAAATTTAGAGTCTATAATTTGATCTACGTATTTTTGTGTATATGTTGTTAAATCGTAAACTCCACTACTTAAAATAAGTCCATTTACTTCTATTTCTTTACTTGCATAATATGCCAAATGAGCTCCTGCACTATGACCGGAAATCACTATTTTTATATCATTGCCATACTTTTTTTTTATATAATTTATGCTGTTTTTTATGTCTTCTAATTGATCAACAAATTTGAATTGTGGTGACAACCTATATCCTGGGGTAATTAAATTGATTTTATAATTTTTAAAATAATCAAAAGTAAATAATACCCACTCAGGATATCCAAACTGCCATGCGCCTCCATGAATATAGAATAGAAATATATTTTTTTTATCTATGCTTTTTGGTAACTCGTATAATCTTTGATGTTTATTTTTACCATAATAATAGAGATTAGAAACTTTGTTATCTCTGTATTTTTTTGATTTTTTTAAAGCGTTATCTGCCCAAGTATCAGCTGCAGGACTCATTGGAGGTTGATCATCAAATCTTATCATGTTTTTGTTCTAATTCAAGTAAAAATGTTTTTCTATCTAAACCACCTCCATACCCCACTAGTTTACCTGATTTCCCTATTACTCTATGACAAGGAACAATTATACTTATTGGATTTGCATTATTTGCATTCCCTATAGCTCTACTTGCTTTTGGGTTACCAATTAGTTTAGCTTGGTATGAATAACTTACAGTTTCAGCATATGGTATTTTTGTAAGTGCATTCCAAGATTTAAGTTGAAACTCAGTTCCATCGAATTCAGTAGGAATATCAAAATTTTTTCTTAAGCCTTTAAAATATTCAGTTAATTGCAAAATAGTTTTCTCAATAATTCTATTTTTCCCATTATTAAAAATAACTTTATTTTTGTTCCAATTTTTGAGCCTGTCTAAACTATGATGAATTGCGGTTAGTGATTTATTGTTTGCTGCTAAATGTAATTGACCTATGGGTGAGTCAATCATATAGTAATAATTACTCATATTACTTTACTAAAACTAAGGGTTTAAAACTGTATTTACCATAGTAATACTGTATTTCAGACCAAGATGATTTTGCAATTTTTACTTCTGGGTTATCATCGTGATAAACACTCACTCTTTCACACTTATGGAATAAACTGCCGTCTATAATATCAGAATGTTTTAGAGATCCTCTTTTAACTAACAATAATAAAGCTGCTGCACCTGAACGTGCTATCCCGCCATCATATAACCCTGGGCCAGTTTCTTTATATGTTTCCAGTCCATATTTAAGTATTCTTTCTGATCCTGTTAAACCAGATGGCTTATATTCAACCCACACATGTGATGTGAAATAATCCGCTGCACCCTCTATTAGCCAAACACTTTTATCTCTGCCTTCATCATCACACCATTCTTCTACTTTAGGAGGTTCTAGTGCTATATCATATTGAAAAGCATGATAGAATTCGTGAATCCATGTTGTCATGCTATCTTCGTAGCTTTGCCTTATAGGTGATCCATTAAAAACTACTCTTGTTGTATCACAAGCTTGTACCTGAGTAGTAGCATCTGCTCCATTTTCTAGCCATTCTCTAAATCGTCCCATTTCAAAATTAATATATTCTTGTCTGTTATTTTTTTCAGGTTCTCTAGATTTGATACATGCATCTTCTTCTAGAAATTCTCTTATAGTATTTAGAGTACTTTCAATTTGATTTTTTGTAATGAGAACTTCGTGTTGATAAAATGGCATATCTTTAATAGGGACACCTGTTTCGGAACCAATATCATACTGTATCGCTATTACATTTGATTTTCTATCTTTTATTTTACTTTCGGCAAGATTAGCAAGAGATTTTAATTCATCAGTTGAATATTTAGTAGATAAGTTTATTATTTTTATAATTGGTTCGGCTTTGGCGTCGGCTTTAGCTTTGGCATCCGCGTCGGCTTTAGCTTTAATTTTTGTATCTGTTTCAACTTCAACTACAGGTTTTACTACAGGATTATATTTTAAAATATTTTGAACTAATTTACGA